>Ga0307472_100000004_pt1 | contig 71214 bp, 58 predicted proteins | sample atmos_gasesAM5C__2_FD_204582 | JGI IMG/M metagenome (GOLD analysis project Ga0307472, IMG submission 204582) | Hardwood forest soil microbial communities from Morgan-Monroe State Forest, Indiana, United States - atmos_gasesAM5C_05 | ecosystem: Environmental > Terrestrial > Soil > Temperate...
TTTGGCACATGCACCAGCCGCAATACCGCGATCCCTCAACCGGCCAATACTTGCTTCCGTGGACGCGCCTGCACGCCCTGAAAGACTATTGGGGCATGGTGAACATTCTCGGCGAATTTCCTGGCATTCACGCGACATTCAATTTCGTTCCCTCGCTTGCCGCGCAAATCGAGGAGTATGCCAGCGGCCAATTCCGGGAGTCGTGGTTTGAAATTGCCTTTGCGCATGCTGGTGCGCTGACCTTAGAACAAAAGCGCGAGGTCCTGCTGCGCGCTTTTCAGCTCAACGAGAACTTCCTCCACCGCTGGCCCAGGTTCCAGGAATTGCGTTCGCAAGTTCTCTCGGCCGGCTCGGAAGCCTGCGTCGCGCATTTCGTTCTGCAGGACTGGCGCGACCTGCAAGTGCTCTCGCAGCTCGCCTGGATGGACGAAGAATATCTCGCCAAAGATCCGGTTATTTCCGAGCTTGTGCGGAAGGGAAGTGGATTTACTGAAGATGAAAAAGAGGCGCTTCGCGCGAAGCAGTTCGAATTGCTCGCCGCGGTGCTTCCGGAATATCGGCTCGCGTCGGAACGCGGCCAGATCGAGATTTCGACGACGCCCTTCTATCATCCGATCCTTCCGCTCGTGTGCGATACGGACATCGCGAGGGTCTCGAATCCTCACACGCCTCTTCCGCATCCGCCGTTCCGCTATCCCGAAGACGCCCGCGAGCAATTGATTCGCGCGCGAAACTATCACAAGAAAATTTTCGGCAAGGCTCCTATCGGCTTGTGGCCATCGGAGGGATCGGTCTCCGACCAAGCGCTCGAAATCGCTATGGACCTCGGTTTCAAATGGTTTGCGACCGACGAAGGTGTCCTCGGCCGGACGCGCAACATCGGATTCTGGCGCGACGCCTCCGGCTATCCGGAAAACGGCCGCGACTTATACTCGCCATGGAAGCTGGAGCGGTCCGGCGGCTCTATGATCGGCTTCTTTCGCGATCATTATTTGTCGGACTTGGTCGGGTTCGTCTACAGCCGCATGAGTCCGGACGCCGCCGCCGAAGATTTGCATCGACGCATTCGGCTGATCGGGGAGCGCCAGCCGGCCGGAAAGACCGCGACGGTGAGCCTGATTCTCGATGGTGAAAATGCCTGGGAGTATTACGCGGGCAACGGACGCGATTTTCTGCGCAAAGCATACGCCCTGATCGACCGCGATCCTGAAATTTGCGCGCTGACAATGAGCGAGGCGATTCAAGCACTGTCCGACGTGCCAAAAATTGAAGGAACTTTCCCGGCTTCCTGGATCAGCGCAAATTTTGACGTCTGGATCGGCCACAGTGAGGACGTACGCGCTTGGGACTTGCTGCGCGACGCGAGAGAAACCTACGAGCGCGCGGTCCAGCGCGCCAATACGGGTTCTGCGGTTTCAAAGGAGCGACTGAGTAGCGCATACGAAGCTTTGCTCGTGGCCGAAGGCAGTGACTGGTGCTGGTGGTTCGGCCCCGAACACGGTTCCTCAAATGACGCCGAATTCGATCAGCTATATCGCAAACATCTCACAGAAGTTTATACCGAACTCGGCGAATCGGTTCCGGACGCGCTGGCGCTTCCCATTAAACGTGCCGCAGAACGAGGACAACGAGAGGCGCCCACTTCCTATCTCGACGTGACGGTCGACGGGCGCGAGACGAGCTACTTCGAGTGGATGGGGGCCGGCATGTACTCCACCGAACAGCGCAGCGGAACGATGCATGGACGGAGCTATGTCCTCGGCAACCTGTACTACGGATTCGGGCCTCGGCGCTTCTATATCCGGGTCGATCCCATCGCCGATGCCCTGACGGAGATGTCGGAGTTTCAGATGCGGCTCACATTATGGGATTCGCGCGAAACCCGCATCACGCTTCGAGTAAAGGATCGAAAAGTAGAGCAATGCGTTGTGGAGCAAGAGGGCGCATGCTTATTGCATCCCGAACCGGTCGTTTCGGCAGCGTACGAAAAAATCCTAGAGGTCAGCCTTACCCGCGAGCTGTTCGACCTGAAGAATCGCCGCGAACTCCTGCTCAGCGTCGCGCTATGGGAAGGCGGTTTGCCTCTCGACGTTTTGCCGGTCGAAGGTATGCTCTCAGTTCAACTCGGGGAAGAGAACTACGCCTGGCCGGTCGGGTAGGTCTCGTCGAAATCAGGACGCGTCGCGATAGGCAATCATGAAGTGCCGCCGAAACGGAAACAGCACATGTCCATCGGGTCGCGGCTGATATAGCGGTCGAATCGCGTTCAAATATTCCGCCATGAACCGCTGCCGTTCGGGCTCGAAATCGAGCACCTCAAGATACGGTCGCATTCCCGAGCCTTTGTACCACTCGACAATATCTTCCACGGCCGAAAAAGTATGCAGATAGGTCGTCTCCCAAATATCGAGTCGAGCGGCGTGCGGCGCTAGCACATCATAGTAGTGCGCCAGATTGCTGCTGTGCCACTCGCGCACTTTCCCGTTTGGAAACCAACGTCTCCAAGAAGCCGACGCCGCGATATCCCGCATCAACTGGTGCGAGGGCCCATCGTGATTGCCCGGAAGCTGCGCCGCAAAAGCGCCCGTCGGCGCCACGCGAGCCAATAGGCGCGGAAAATTTGCCGCGTGGTCGGGAATCCATTGCAAGGAAGCATTAGCGAAGACGACATCGTACCGCGACCCGCCTCCATCGCTAGCCCATTCGACAATATCGCCTTTCAACCATTCGCGCTCCGGCTGCAATTTTCGCGCCGTCTCGAGCATAGCTTCCGAGCTGTCGAGGCCGGTGATCTCCGCGTCAGGCCAACGCGAAGCTAGCACCTCCGTGCTGTTTCCCGGGCCGCATCCGAGGTCAATCACCCGGCGCGCGTCTGGTACCGCAATCCGCGCGGCCAGATCGCGACACGGCCGCGTCCGCTCGTCAGCAAATTTCAAGTATTGCTCTGAGTTCCAGGCGGGCATTCGAAGCTATCAGACTAACGATCTGCCGCCGCCAGTCAAGCGTCTCCGCGTCGCTCGCCGTTTGAACGGTACGGAGCCGCTCGCAACATTGAACGCAAGAAGCGGATAGAACGCGCGGAGCCTCTCGATCTAACCTGGCTATCGCCAGTGAGGAGGCCAACATGAAGGAAAACAACGTGAAGGAAACAAAGTTTAGCATCCGCGCAATTTCGGAACAGATCTCAAGCGCCGCACGCAACACTCGCAAGTCGCCGCAATACGGTCATCCCGCTCATGTGGAAGTCGCGGGCGGCCCCGGCCCGTGTCGCCAATGCCTGCAAACGTTTGACGTAGGCAAGGAAAACCGAATCCTGTTCACCTACAATCCGTTCGAGGGCATCGATTCGTATCCGTCGCCGGGTCCCATCTTCGTGCACGAAACTCAGTGCGCCACCTATTCGCCACAAAACAAGTTCCCGGACAGCCTTCGTTCGCTGCCGCTGGTGTTCGAGGGCTATAGACGCGATCGATGGGTCACAGCGCGGGAGAAGGTGGACGACGGAGCGGCGGAAGCGGCAATCGCGAGAATCTTTGACCAGCCAGAGGTCGAGTATATCCATGTTCGCCACGGACAGGCTGGCTGCTTTATCGCACGCGTAAATCGCGCGTAAGCGAACAGCCGCATCGCTCAAGCCCCCGGCCCCGCCTCGCTCATAGCCGCGTACACTCCCCGGGTGTCGGCCGATAGCTCGCTCAGTCCGCTCGGGTTTCTACTGTATGGGCGTCCGGAATCCTCCCGTATAGACTGACTTCTTGGATGGCGAGCAGCTGCCGCAATCTGCTGTGGGCGAAGTGCTCGCCGCGCTCTTCTCAATAGTTTGGTAAGAGTTCAATCGAGGAGGAAAACGAAATGGCACCCAAGAAATGTGCACATCCGATCTGCAGCTGCCAAGTAACCGTGGGAGAATATTGCAGCGTCGAGTGCGAAGCCATGGAAGACACGCCGGACGTCGATTGCACCTGTCCACATGCCAGCTGCACAGGCAGGACGGAAGCGCGCAGCGCCTCAGCCTGATTTCCCTTTCGCGCACGTAATCCGACGATTCGTCGGAAGGAGGTGCACGATGCTGCGCTGGGCCGTGATTTTTCTCGTCATTGCGATCGTGGCGGGGATCTTCGGCTTCGCTGGCCTGATGCTAGCGGCCGCGGGGATTGCGAAGCTTCTGTTCTATCTGTTCCTGATTCTTTTTCTGATCACGCTCATCGCCGGTCTCGTGACCAGAAATAGAGTTTGAAAGCGGGTCGGGATCAAAAATAGGTCCGTTCGCGACTACCGAATTTTTGTCGCGTCGTCCGTCCGATTACGCGCTTCTGACAAACACCAACGACGCCGAATTGATGCAATACCGCAATCCCGTCGGCGGAGGTCCGTCGTCAAACACGTGCCCCAAGTGCGCGTCGCACAGGCGGCAAGCGACCGCCGTTCGAATGCCGAAGCTATGATCCTCGATTGTTTCAATATTTTCTTTCGCGATCGGCGCCCAGAAACTTGGCCAACCCGTCCCTGAATCGAACTTCGTGTCAGAAATGAATAGCGCCGTGTTGCAGCACACGCACCGAAATAATCCCTCCTCGTGCAAGTTCCAATATTCGCCGGAGAACGCGATCTCCGTGTCCGCGTTCCGCGTGATTTCGTAGACGCTACGATTTAAGCGCGCGCGCCATTCGTCGTCGGTCTTCACGATCTTCGGAACTTGGACGGTTCCCATTCGTTTGCCGTCCTTCGAGAACTCCACGATCGTCACAACCGGTGGCGGACCTGCCGCAGCCATCTGCGCGACCATCGCGCTGTGCCGCCGGAATCGCAAAATCGCTACGCCCAAGAGTCCCGACACGGACAGCGTCAGAAATACCCGTCGCGTAACCGGGCTAGACGAAATGTCAGTCACATTGTTCGTATCGAAGGCCATCCTCCCTATTTTTGCACAACTCAGCGCGAAAACTCCGCCACCGTAGTTCTACGCAAGCCCACCGCAATATTGCGTAGTAACGCGCATTGACGCTCGCGCCCAAGCGCCCCATAGTTGCGAGCGCTCTAGGTAGGGCGCAATTCGCGGCAAACTAACGGCGGTTGGCTCAGCATCACCGAGCTGCCCAAGCCCGTGTGAGAAATCTTCACCGGGTAGAGGGCCTAAATGAGCAGGACCCGATATTTCTTCTGCCTTTCGATCCTTACGGCCGGCGCATGGCTGCTGATCGCGTTCAATCGTCCGATGGGATCCGTCAAGCCAGCTCGCACTCCGCGACTTGCTCGAACCAGCGAATCCAAGCCGTTAGCAATTCCGCTCACCTTCGAGGCAAATGTGGGACAAACAGGGCCCGAAGTGGCATTTCTAGCGCGAGGCCATCACCTATCGACCTTCTTGACTCGCAGTGGTATTGAAGTCGAGCCTCGCCTCACCGGTAAGAAACACGCGACGCATCGTCGGATTCAGATTGAATTCACTCAAGGAGCTTCGGCCCCCGCCAAGAGAACTGATCTCGCATGGAAGGGAATCGAGGCGCTTCGCGCCGAGAGCAACTACTTCATCGGTCGTGATCCCAATCATTGGCACACGCATGTGCCGCACTACGCTCGCACAGAAGCTCACGATGCGCTTCCCGGAGTTGATTTAGTCGCATACGGGAACGCAGGCGCTGATCGCAATGAAGGCCAGCTCGAGTTCGACCTGCAAATCGCTCCTGAGGCGGACGCCAGCGATCTACGCATTAAAATTTCGGGCGCTGACAATTTGCGCCTGGATTCCGCAGGTGATCTCCTGATGCGGTTCGCTGATAAAATCGCTGATAAAAATAATGATCAGCTGCTTGTGATGCACAAACCGGCCCTCTATGAAGAAGTGCCTAGCAGGGAACTGGAGCGTGACGGCGCGGCTGCCTCGCCCACGTCGATACGTACGGCAATCGACGGAGCTTACGTGCTCGAACCAGATGGATCAGTCGCCTTTCGCGTAGCCCGCCGCAACCCGCACGCGACACTTGTCATCGATCCCTCGCTGTCCGTCGTGTATGCCACGTTTCTAGGCGGCGCAGGAGAAGACACCGCCAATAGCATCGCGGTTGATTCGTCGGGCAAACTCTATATCGGCGGCACCACAACTTCGGCCTACACATTCCCTGAGGCTGAGACGAAGCAGATAGGTCCCAGTGGCGGGGCCACCGATTTTTTCGTAGCGAAGATCGATCCTACAGCGTCCGGTCTAAGCTCTCTTCTCTACCTCACTTTTCTCGGCGGCAGCGGGAGTGAAACCGGCGGAATGATCGCCGTGGACAACTCCGGTGATGTTGCGATCACCGGTACAACCACCTCCACGGATTTTCCAGTCACGGATGGAAGCACCCGGACGAGCGGTCCTAATGACATAGCGGTTGCCGAACTTGGACCGACCGGCGCTACTCTCGTGTACTCGACGCTTTTCGGCGGCAACGGTTCCGAGTCAACGCAAAATCCGGGCGGCATCGCGCTCGATCAGTCTGGCGAAATCTTCGTCGCTTCGGACACAACCTCGACCGATCTCCCAGCGACAACTGGCGCATTCCAAGCCGCCAATGGCGGCGGAATTAGCGACACCTTTCTCGCTATATTTCGCCCCGTAGTCACCGCGCCTACCCCGCACGTGAAGTACTGCACCTATCTCGGAATCAACGCCCAGGTAGGAGTCGGAGGAGTGGCGGTCGACGCAGGCGGCAACGCTTACATCGCTGGCTTCACGTCCAATCCTGGCGCCACTTTTCCGACGCTCAACGGCTACCAAACCACCTACGCCGGGGATCCATTCGACGCCTTCGTAATCAAAATCCGACCGTCAGGAACCGGCCCTTCTGATTTGGCATACGGCACATTCCTCGGCGGTGCCGGACTCGATCAAGCGCTGGCAATTTCGGTCGGTGCCGCAATGCCGGCAACTGCCTACGTCACGGGCACCACCCATTCGACGAATTTCCCGACCAATGGAACAAATGCCGCGGCCCAATCGACCCTGAAGGGAACTGCGAAGGGAAGTGCGAACGCATTTTTCTCTGCCATCGGCCAGGACGCCACCACGGGAACGACCTCGCTTCTCTACTCAACCTATCTCGGCGGCACGCAATCCGATTCCGGCCTAAGCGTTGTATCCGTCGCGCCCACCGCCGTATACATCGCCGGTAAAACCACTTCGTGGGATTTTCCCTGGTTCAATAATCTTCAACCCTTTACTGGGAACGAAGACGCGTTCGTCGCCAAACTGAATCCAACCGTCGCAGGCCCGGCATCGTTGATTTACGCCACGCCGCTCGCTGGAACCGCTCCCCCCGGCGGCACTGCGGTCACTGACGGTAATGCGGTTGCAGCCGGTTCTTCGGGCGAGGTATATGTTGCGGGCCGCTCGACAGCCGCCGATTTTCCTCGCGCCAGTAATTCCGGTAACGGGTTTCAACCGATCTGCTCAAGCTGCCAGGAATTGCCGGCAGCCGCGGACGCTTTCGTTTTGGCATTTCAAGAAAGCGCCGCTCCCGCACCAAGTCTTTCCTTTACGAGCCTAAACATAAATTTCGGCGCTCAATCAGTCGGCGCTCAAAACATCCCGCCGCTTTTCTCCGCTCTGATTAACACCGGCGACGCGCCTCTCAACGTATCGAACATCGCCCTCTCCGGCCCATCCAGTTCGTCATTTTCGTTCGTCGGCTCTGATCCCTGTATCGGAACGCCGTTGCCTCCTCGTGCTACCTGCTCTTTTGAGCTCAGTTTTTCGCCCACCGCAGTCGGCCCCGCCGGGGCGTTCGTCACCGTTACCGATGACGCGCCGGGGAGCCCGCAGGTTCTCGCCGTCCTTGGACTTGGCAGCGGGCCACTAGCGGTGCCGTCCGCGACTACTATTGCATCTGGAAATCAGCCGCAAGGCTCGATCAGTCCGGCGCAAGTCACCACCATCTTCAACCAAGGCAATCAAGCTCTCCAGGTAACGAACCTCACCCCCGCCGGACCAGACAAAACTCAATTCGCGGTGCAATCCACCACATGCGGTTCCTATTCGATCCTGGCCGGAGGCTCGTGCAGCATCAATATCGTTTTCACGCCGCAAGGAATCGCTGCCTATCAAGCCGAAATCGATGTAATCGACAATTCTGGCGGACTCGCGGGCGCAAAGCAGGTGATTGCCCTCTCGGGCGCAGGTATTGCGGCTGCACCGATCGCTAATCTCTCGCCGTCCTCCCTCACATTTGGAACGCTCGCAATCGGAACGACGAGCGGCCCGCAGGCAATAACGCTGCGAAACGTAGGCAGTGCCGCGCTAACGCTCTCGCAAATAACGTTCACGGGCACCGACGCAGCCGCCTTCGGCATTGCGGCGTCAGGCACCACTTGTCCGATGGTTGGAGGAACAGTTGCCATCGCTTCCAACTGCATCTTGCAGGTGAATTTTGCGCCGCAATCGAGTGGCTCAAAGAATGCTAGCGTCAATTTCTTCGACAATGCTTCGGGCAGTCCTCAATCAGTTTTGCTTTCAGGAACAGCAATCGCGCCCAAACTGCAAGTCTCGCCCACGGCATTAAACTTTGCGCCGCAAAGTGTCGGAATCGCCAGCGCATCGCAAGCCATTTCGCTCTCCAACTCAGGCACCAGCCCGGTGACAATCAACCAGATCAGCGTTGCAGGCGCGAACGCAAGCGACTTCAACGAAATCAGCAACTGCTCATCTGTTTTGGGTGCTAACGCGAGCTGTCAAGCAAGCGTGACTTTTAAGCCGACCGCGGTAGGGAATCGCTCTGCGTCGATTCTTGTCTCGGATGACGCGCCCGGAAGCCCGCAGTCGGTGTCTCTGGCTGGTACCGCCACTCAGGCGGTCGTCTCCATTTCGCCTTCGAGCGTGAATTTCACGAGCCAACTGGTGGGAACCGCAAGTCAGCCTCTGGCCGTTACAGTAACGAATACCGGCAACGGCGCGCTCGCAATCAGTTCCATCACATTTTCCGGCGCGAATCCCACCGACTTCCTCGAAAGCGACACCTGCAAGGGAGCTATCGCACCAGCAGCAAATTGCGGAATCAACCTGACGTTCAAGCCGAGTCTGATCGGCACTCGCAACGCAGTCGTAATGCTCGCGGACAATGGCCAGGACACGCCGCAGTCAGTCCCCCTCAAGGGTGTCGGGACGGACCTTGCCATCGACCCGCCAAGTGCTGGAGCCACATCAGCGACGGTCACAGCCGGCCAGACGGCGATGTATCAACTCGATGTCGAATCCATAAACGGATTCGCTGGCTCCATCACATTAGCCTGCACAGGAGCCCCTGCCGGCGCCGCCTGCTCAAACGTCCCGACCTCATTAACCGTGGCCGCGAACGCCACGGTCCCATTCCAAGTAACGGTCTCCACAACCGCGCGCCCAGCCAGAGCAAAGTCACTTCGCCGGCCCACCCCATCGCCAACAAAGTCGCCGCAGCCCTCATCTTCAACCCTACTGCCTTTATCCAAGGTGCCGTTCAACGTGCCCATCACAATTCTGCTCGCCCTTGTACTTCTGGCTCGATATCCCGTCAACCAGAAGCCTCCCTTGAATTTAAGAGTCGTAAGAGCCTTAAGACTCCCCTCAGCGTCTAGTCGAACAACCCCGTTCTCATCCACGCTGCCCTTCATAATGCCCACCGCAATTCTGATTGCTCTCTCATTTCTTATTTGGTGCTTCGTACCGCGGAAGCCGCTCCTGAACTTAAGAGCTGCCCTAATGTCCACTCCAGTAATCTTGCTCTCTTCCACGATGCCGTTCATCGTGCTGGCAGCAATTCTGATTGCACTTCGATATCACGCATATCGGAAGCGGTTTCTGAATCTAAGAGTCACTCTAGCATCCGCCCTAGCAATCTCCCTCATGGTAGCCGCAATCGCATGCGGAGGAGGTAGCGCAACCACCCAACCTCGCGGCACCCCAGCCGGAACCTACACCCTCACCCTCACAGCCTCCACGACCATCGGATCCTCAACCGCCACCCGCACCCTACCCCTAAGTATCACCGTACAGTAGCGGCAATTCCACATAGCAACATAATATTCATTAGCGGAAGTCAAGCAAATTGGGATGCGCTGGTGCCAGGGTGGAGGCTGTGCTACTTGCGGCAGTGGCCGGTGTTGCATAGGGCGGCGGTTGAGGTTACGGCGCCGACTGCGGCGCCGATGGCGAGCCAGTGGGCGTTGCGTTTCAGGCGCAGCCAGAAGCTGCCGCCTTTTGCGGCGGTGACGGCGGCGTCACGCTCGCGCGTGAGGGCGCGGATTTTCGCGGCGTCGTCGGTGGCGTTTTCTTTGGCGACCGTGAGCTGGAGCTGGCAGGCGCGGCAGTCTTGAACGTAGTCGTAGAGGGGGGCGAGGTCGGCAGCGGGGATTTGGGCGGCGGATCCTGCTGCGGATTGTGCGGGCGCTGAACATTCGAGACTCGCGCCGGGTGATGGGTTCGCACAGGCCCTTCGGTCCTCAGGGTGAACAGAAGTGCCTGTGCCACTGAAACCCGACGGCGATGGTTGGGTAGCGGGATTCGGGGGATTGCTTGCGTTGGAATTTGGAAGTGGCGCGCCGGTTCTTCTCTGCTGCGCCGAGGTCGAAGGCAAGGGCGTCTGCCGGAGGCCAGTGGTAAGAACTTCAAGAGGGCGCCCACTTGCGTGTGCCGAGCAGTCGGGATTCGTGCTGGTTGAGGGGTTGGCACAGGGCGAAGCCTGTGCCACCGAAAGCGCCGGCGACGATTGCGGCGCTGCCGAGGACGTTGGGGACGTGGCTGCGACGGAGGGAATTTCGGCGGAGGCGGGAGCGGGGAACGATGGCGCGTTGTCCGGTGTGCGCGCGGAAGCGCCATGGAAGAGCGAGTCGAGGAGTGATCTGGCGCGCTGGGCAGTTCCCTGCTCTGAATTTTTCGCGCTTCCCTGCTGCATGGTCGACAAAGGCAAAGGCGCCGGCGAGACGCCGGCGGTACGAACTTCCGGAGCGGGTTCATCGCTGCTGAGTGGCGTGACAGTGCTGTTCGCTTGTTCGGGCACGGCGTGCCGCGCCCCTACTGAAGAATTGGCTCCGACTGAAGAGTTGGAAGGGGCGTCGTCTGCTGAGGGCGACGATGTGTTCGGCGCGGGCACGATGGTGATCGGTTGCGGGAGGTGCAATGCGTCTTGCAGGGCGCGGGCGAGCTGCGCGGGGGTTTGTGTTTGCGCGGCGCGCTTGAGCGCGTCGATTTGCGCGAGGGCGTCTTTGAGTGTGGCGGTGCGGTCGCGTTCGCGGGCGTCGGCGGCGTCGAGCGCCTGCTTTTGTGCTGCGAGTGTGGCTGAGAGGCGGAGCTGATCGTCATGCGCGGCGAGCCAGGCGTGGAAGATGAGCACGGCGAGGAGCAGTGCGGCGCAGAAGGCGGCGATTTCGATTGTACGGCGGGTCATAAAGTCAGGGGTGCTCTAGGAGGCACGGGAGCAGGGAGTTGTCGTTCAGGACAGTTCCCTGCCGCGTGCGAGTGTTGGAGCTGAGAGTGAGCTGCGCTATTCGCGCGTTCGGGCCGGAGCGGAACGTGCGCCTACTTGCAAAACGCTACCGGCAACGGCGAATGGAACGCGGTCGCGACGTGTAGCAAGCATCGGTGGCCGAGCCGTGTAGTGACTGGCACAGGCCCTTTGGTTCCCAGGGTAAACAGGATCGCCTGTGCTACCTGAGCGGCTTATTTGGCGGTCGCTTGGGGTGCGGTGGGAGGTGCAGGCGGAAGAGACACCTGTACGAGGGGCGATGGGACGGACTCGAGTCCGTTGGCGAACGCGGTGACGTAGTAGCAGGAGAGGCCGATGAGCGGCGCCGAGTCGGCGAAGGTGCCGGTGGTGACGGGTGTCGAGTTGAGTTTGGTGAAGCCGGTGGGCGCGCTGGCTGGGCACTGCCCTGCTGCGCGGTAGATGTTGGTTTGCGGGGTGTCGACGGAGTTGGTCCAGGTGAGCGTGGCTGTGTGTTGCGCGCGCGCGGGCGGTGCGATGACGAAGAGCGCGGCGAGCGCGATGGCGGCGGCTGTGCCGAGTTTCGTGGGGCGAGACGAGAGTGCGGTGCGGATTTGCATTGTGTGCTCCTTTGATGTGAGTGATGAGTGATCGGTGACGAGTGATTCGTGATTCGGACTATCGATACTTTGCGAGGCGGGCGAGGACTTGCGCGGAGTAGTTGGCGTTGGCGCCGTTCCACAGCGTGAGGGCGCGGTGGACATCATTTGCGCTGGCGCGCAGCTTGGCGGCGAAGACGGCGCAGCCGATTGCCAGGCCCGCGGCGGGTTCGCACAGCGCGGCGAGACTCTTCGCGCTGAAGCCGTGCTCGCGCGCCACTTGTCCCATCACCTGCATCAGCCCCCAGGAAATTGAGCGCGCGACTTCTTCCGTGGGCGGCAGGACTAGCGGCGCGACGTAGCGCGTGCGAAATGCGGGCTCGTAGCGGATCGCGTGCGGGTCCCACGCGGATTCCTGTTCGACGATGGCGCAGACGAGCGCGGGATCGAGCGCGTGTTGCGCGGCGGCGTTGCGTGCGAGCGCGATGAGCGCGGTGTAATCGGCTGGAACGGCGTGATCGGAGTTGGGCGGCAACGTGGTTTTAGTGGCACAGGCTTTAGCCTGTCCTCTTGCGTTCATGGAGTGCGATTGCGGCGCGGGTGCGTATTCAGAGCGTTGGTGGTGCGAAAGCGCACAGGCCCTTCGGTTCTCAGGGTAAACAGGAGTGCCTGTGCCACTAAAAGCAAAGCAAATTCAACAGCGCCGGCGGGACGCCGGCGGTACGAAAAGCAAGACCATGCCGTCCCGACGATTGCTCGTGGCACGTGCGCGCTGTTCCCGCGTTCGGGCACGGCGTGCCGTGCCCCTACTGAAGAAACGTCACCTGCATTGGTCCGTACGCGGCGCGCAGGTAAGACCACTCGCTGTGCGAAAGGCAACCGCGAAAAGAACGCCGTCATGGTGAGTGGCAAGAATCCGCGAGCTGCGCAGCTTTTTTACGTAGGCGCAGGCTGAAGCCTGCGCTACTGAGAAGAACGCAGTCGCGTGAGAGGCAAACATTAACGCTGATTGCTGCGTTGTTACGCAGGCACAGGCAAGATTGCCTGTGCTACTCAAGGCAAAGTCAACTGCGCCGACCGGATGCCAGCGGTACGAAAAGCAAGAGCGGGGCTAGTTGTTACGATCACTTAGGTCGATCCAGCGGATGGGGGGCGCCGGGTCGCGGTCGATTCCCTGCTTGTCGCAGAGTTTTTCGAGCAGGTCATACATGTGCGGCAGGTGGTTCATCGCCATGTCTTCGACGAACGCGCGCATGAGCTCGTCGTTGCGGATGCGGCGGTAGATCCAGCGCAGGAAGAGAACGAACTGCACCAGCGACGTGAGCGCGAGCGGCCAGGCGTTCGTTTCGATGAGTTTGAGCATGCAAGCCACAGAGACACAGAGGCACAGAGGCACGGAGAGAAGGAAGCAAGAACAAAAATTAGCCGAACAGGGACGCGATGCTCGAGCCTACGCCGAAGAGGCCGCCTAGGCCGCCCGTTGACGAGCCGCTTGACGCGCGCTGCCGCACGCCGAGCAATTGCGCGGGGATGCCCATCGCGTGGCCGAGGAGATTCGTGTCGATGCCGTAGGTTTGGCCGAGCGCGTTGAGGCCGGCGAGCTGGTCCTTCGTGCGTTGATTGGCGAATGCGATCTGATTCTGCTGGGCTTGACTGGCGAGGGTTTGCGCCTGTTCGCGGCCGAGCTGCGCGGTGAGTTCGGGAGCGTCGGCGGTGTCGTTGGTAGCAGCGGCGCGATTGGCGGCGCGTTCGCGGAGCGCGTCGAAGGCGGTGTTTGCCGCACCCATGCTTTGCTGCGTGATGGCGGACTGCTCGGCAGGGGTAAAGCCGGGGCTGGTGAGCAGCGATTGAATTGTGGGGAGCAGGAGCGAACGGTCCTGCGTGCCCTGTTGATTCGATTGCGAGATGAGCTGGTTTTGTTGCGCGAGCTGCTGATCGGTGAGCTGGCGGGTGGAACGTTGCGCGCCTCGTGACATGGGAACCTCCAAGGAAGTGATGAGTGACTAGTGGCGAGTGATTCGTGATGCGCGAACCGGCGGAGCTTTCGTGTGGGGAGGCTACGCCTACGCCCGCAAGTTGCTGGGTTTTGGTAGCACAGGCAATCCTGCCTGTGCCAGCATAGAAACGCAGCTAAGTTTGGCAGCTTGGCTGATCTGTGATTGCGTTGCTTGATCTTTGCAGAAGTTCGAATGCAGAAGAACGATGCCGACGCTGCCTCGTTTTGCGAATTGGAATATGTAGCAGCTGTGGCACAGGCAAGATTGCCTGTGCTACTGGACTGCGGCGTCGCGCGAATTATTTTTCGCGGAGGTGGCGGCAGTATGGCGTCCAGGCGTCGTCGCGAATCCAGCCGAGCGCTTCGAGGCGGCGACCGAATCGGCGCGCGATGGGTGGCGGGAGCCAGGCGTGCGCGTCATCGAGGCCGCGCGCGAGAAGATCGCTGCGCCCGGCTTCGTGCAGCGCGAGCAGGCGCGTGTAGCGTTCGCGAGGCGTGCCGGCGTCGGGATCGGCGAGCAGGTACATCTCGCAGGTGATACGCGCGAGCGATGCGCAGACGGGGCGGCCGGCGTCATCGTCAATGACGAGCTTCGAGATGAAGATCGGATCGGCGAGATCGGGGAACGCGTAGTCGAAGCCTTGGCGCGCGTGGATGCGACGGAGCGCGTCGAGGTCATCGGAGGTGTAGGAGCGAACGTGCATGTGTGATTATTCTGGGCGCGCTTTTAGTGGACAGGCTTCAGCCTGTCCTGTTGCGTTCACCGGGTGCGATTTCGAGCCTTGATCGGAAATATTGCTGCAGCAAGAGCGCACAGGCAAGATTGCCTGTGCTACTTAAAAAACGCGGGGGCGCAGGAGCGGGTGCGCGCGTGCGACGGCTTCGGCGGCGTCGAAGGTGGTCGCGCCTGGCGTGACGCCGTGCGCTGCGAGCGCTTCGTGCGTAGCGTGCGAGATAGCTTTTGGCGCGAAGGGATGCGGCAGCGCTTCGAAAGCGGCGTCGTCATCGAGCGCGAGGTGAACGCCTTCGTCGGCGTCGACGAGGACGAGGATGCGCGCTGTGGCGGCCAGTTCCCTGCTGGCGATGGCGTCCTCGTTGGCATGCGTTGCTGAAAGCGCGAGCCAGTGTGAATTGGTGAAGCGGTGGGCGTGGCGCTGCCAGTCGGCGAGCGTCGTGATGTAGTAGCGGCGTCCGGTCATGGTTTGAGTAGCACAGGCAATCCTGCCTGTGCCGGCGTCGAAACGTGGCTCAATTTCGATGCTTGGCTGGTGCGTGATTGCGTTCTTCGTTTTTGCAGAAGTTAGAAACGTAGAAGAACGATGCCTGCGCTGCCTTGTTTTGTGAATCGGAATATGTAGCGGTTGTGGCACAGGCCCTTCGGTTCTCAGGGTAAACAAGATTGCCTGTGCTACTGAAAGGCAATTCAAAATCAAATGCGCCGGCGGGGACGCCGGCGGTACGAACGGCAAAAGCTCACGAGCTGAAAGTGTAGTTGTGCGTCAGCACTGAGGCGGCGTGACGGCCGGCGAAAAATTGCTGATACGGGGCGCAGCTCACCGTTACTTTGCGGCCCGCCTCGATGATTGTTTCGATGCGCAGCAGCGTGACGCGGCCGAATCGCCCGACCAGAATATCGCTGAGGCAGAGGCGCTCGGCGCGCATCGGCGAACCATCGGCGAGCGTGAAGATGTGATGCGGCGTCACATCGAGCGTGTCGGCATTTGTGAAATGCAGGCGGATGAACGTGTGCTCATCGCGCACTTCGTGGCGGATGATGCGCGTCCAACCTTCGGCGGTGCCGCCCACTGCGGCGGCGGCGATATCCGGCGCGCTGGTGGCTGCGTTCGCGCGCATCGTTGCCGGGCAGCGCAGATGTTCGCCCACCACGCAGGTTTCGATCTCTACCGTGCCGCGCTCTTTCGTCAGCACCATCGTGCCCGCGCGCAAACAGCTTCCGCTGCCGCCGCCCGAGCCGCCGCCGGTGCCGGAGCTCGTCGTCGCCGCGACGATCGCGCCCTGCGAAAGCGGAATGCGCGACTGCAGCGCTTGCTGTTGTGCTGCGGTGTTTGTTTTCGCGGCGAGCGCATTCGCAGGAGAGCCCGCGCCGCCTGCCACCCAGCCGATCGCGAGCGCGGCGTCGTCGTAGTAAGGATAAAAATAATAAGTGGTCGCCGGGGTGAGTCCGCTGATCGCGAGCGAGCCATCGGGGATTGCGGTGGTTGAGCCGTCGGCGCGCGAAATTGTGAGGCCGGTCCACGACCAGGTGATTGTCGCGGTTGTCGAGACGTAGGTGAACGCGCCCGACCACGTTGGCGGCACCGAGCCCTTCATCAGCACGCCGGATTTTGCGGGATCCACTTTGCCGCTGGTGAGCGCGCCGGAGGTGACGCGCGCGAAGAGCGAGCCGTCGGTGATCTGATCGTCGAGCGACCAGCCCTGATTGGGCCCGAGCGAAGCTTCGGCCAGGCGCTTCAGCGCTTCGTAGAGCTGGGGGTTGGTGCGGCGCAGCGATTCAATTTGCGGGACTGTGAGCATGGGGTTTTGGGCCACAGAGGCACGGAGGCGCAGAGAAAAGGCATCAGACAATCGTCATCTTGTTTGTCGGACGATTGTCTGATAACATGTCAGATGCTGGCGCCAAGAGCCAGATTCTACGTAGGATAGGGATTAAGCGATGGCACGCAGAAAGAAAGTATCTACCACAATTTCACCCGAGGGATACGCATTTCTCCGCGCGTTGATTCGTTCCAGGAAAGCAGAGAATCTTGCACAGGCGCTCGACTATGTCCTCGACGAGATGCGCCGAGCCGAGAACCGCGCGCGTCTCGAGGCCGCGACAACGGCTTACTACGACAGCCTTACTCCCGAGGAGATCGAGGAAGAAGATCGTCTCGCTGCGTCGTTTGCAAGCTCGGCTGGAGATATTGATCTAGATGAGTAAGGTTTCCTCGCGTGGCGAAATCTGGAGCGCAAGCATAGGTGATCCGCCTTCCCCGCACTGGGTCGTAGTGGTTTCACCTGATACTCGCAATCATCACTCTTCAATTCGCAGCATCTTGATCGTTCCGTTCAGCAGCAGACTTCGCGAAGGCCCCACCACTATCGTTTTGGACCCGGAAGAAACCGGATTGCCAAAACGCTCTTGTCTCCGCGCGCACTTCATTCAGCCGCTCGGAAAATCGCGTCTCCGGCAGCGTCTAGCGCAAAAATTGTCGGACATTCGGATGGAAGAACTGTGTCTGGCAATTCGAAGGTCGTTCGATCCGGATGCGCCAAGTGGAAATTTGCGCGTCTGATGATTGGCGGTCATCGTAAGAAGACAACGGCGAAAAGAACGCGGTCATGCGAGCGCCAAACATTTGGGATCTGCACCGTGCAGCGACTTGTGGTGCAGGCTGAAGCCTACGCTACCGAAAGGCGACGAACGCTAGGATGCGGGGGCCAAGCATTTGCTATCTACGCCGCGTAGCAGCGTTGGCACAGGCAGGATTGCCTGTGCTACTGAACTACGCGTTCGTGCCGCGGACTACCGCGAAGGGATCGGGTTTCGCCCACGGCACTAGCTTCGTCAGCGAGAACCATGCGCCAACCGCATTCGTGCTGAATTGCACGCTGATGCGTTCGCCGAGGACGTTGATGAACTGCTCCATGTCGCGCGAGGCGGGTGCGCTGAGCGTCGAGTTCCCTAGCGGCGTGAGCGTCACGTCGCCGGGCGAAAACGCATTCAGCGCGAGCGCGCCCGCGCCCTGCACGTAGGCGGTGAGATAGCCGAAAAGATTGCGGCCGCTGATGCCGGTGGCGGCGAGATATGCGGTAGTGTAGTAGGAGTGAATGGCGACGCCGTCGTCGGAAAACGCGCCCGGCGTAAGCGCGCGAATTTTCGCGCTGGCGTCATTCGAGCCAAGGAAAATCTGCGCAACGCCCGTGGAACGCTCGACGAGCGCGCAGGAATTCGCGGCAATTTTCCACGGCGTCCATTTGCGCGAGCGCTCGGGCGCCGAAAAAACAGCGACGAGCGGATCGTGCAAGCCTTCGGTGTAATCGAGCGCGAGAATTTCGTTCGGCTGCGTCGCCGTGCCCATCGGCACGCCAACGAGAATTCTTTTGTGCTGCGTATCGACCACCACCCACAAATTCTGCGCGGCCTGCCAATTGATCGCGTCCCATGTAGGCTGAATTTCCTGCGACAGCTTCACCGGCTCGCCACCGTCGAAATAATAGAGACCGGAGCGCCCGGCGATCACCACCCACTCCTCGCCGAATCCGATGCCGTGCGCCGAAGGTGTGCCAACCGCGTTCGAAACTTCTTCGACGGCCCACAGCGACGGCTCGTTCACGCCATCGGTGGCCGTGACATAGAGGCTGCGTTCCTTGGCGAAATATAAATTGTTGCGCAGCTTGAATGCGGCGCGAATTCCCTGCCCGTTGTTCGCGGCGATTTCCATGATGCCGCTGACGCCGTCGTAGGCTTCGGGCTCGTCAGTGCCCGACGCGCGCACCAGCGAAGAATTTTGCGCGGCCGCGGTGGGAAAAATCTCGATGCAGTCGACAAGAAACGATTCGCCGCTGGGCCCGGGAGTGCCGTCTGCATAGACGCGCAAGATCAAATCGCTCGGCAGCGACGTCTGCGGCGGAAACAGATCGCCAGTGAATTCTTGATAGCCGGTGGTCACGGCGCTCGCGGCGATTGAAAGTCCGGTGCCGATCAGGCCCATCGTGGGGCTGAACGCGTTGATGTGCAGCGTGCCGGCCGCGAGAGCGCCGCTGCGTTTCACGCGGGCGCGCACGGAATAGTCGGTTCCCTTCACGCACAGTGGATTGCCGGCGGTGTCCGTGACGGCGCTCTGCGAAATCAGCCCGCGAATCAGAGTCGCGCCGTCGCCGGTGATGCGATACGCATCGCCCCAGATCGTGTCCGACGATTCCCTGCTGCCGCCCACGCCGTTCGTGGGATCGAGCGTCCAACCGAGCGGCCGACCGGGCGTCGCCGCATCCCATCCGCCGTCGAACGAAAGATTGTTCCAGTTCGATATCTTCGAGCGCTCGCCCCACCAGAAAAGCCGTTCGGCGTAGTCAATCACGCCGAGCTGATCGGACAGCTCGATCTGCGCGAAGAGATAATCCATGTTCACGCCCGCGAGCAGAATCGTGTCGGAGAAATCCACGGTGAGCGACGTGGTGGTGTTGTCGTCGAGCACCATCGAATCGGGCACGTGATAAAAACTTGCGCCGCCCTCGGCCGTGAACGCGAGCAGCCGCTGCACCACGTTGGCAGAGCCTGTGGGAATATTCGTCACGGAAACTTGTTTCGAGCCGGCTGCGGTCCAGCTGGTGACGGGCGAGGGCGCGGTCCAAAATCCCTGGCGCGTGACGAACACGACCGCGCACTCGTGCACGCCCGGCGAAATATTTCCGGTAACGGTAGAGTCCGCGAGCGCGGGACCTTCACCGGGTCCCACCTGGCTGACGCGATCGAAAAATGTGTCGTCGAACTGGCGTGGCAGATCTGCGCCGACGAGGCCATTCGAAAACGCCATGTACTCGCGACCGAAATGCGTGGTGGAGGCGAACAACGAATTCGGCGTGATGCCCGCAGCGAGGATGCCGAGCGTGCCCGGCGCAGTTTCCTTGTAGAGCGTGCCGAGCGAATCGAGAACCAGCAGGCGCTGGACGAGGTTGGGCGTGATGTAGGTTTTGAGCGCGTTCACATTGGGCGCGCCCGCGAGCGGCGAAAATTGCGAGACGAGGCCGGGGCGCGTGCGCAAGCCGCCGGGAAAAAATTCCACGTCGGCGCAATCGGCGACATGCCAGGCGGAACGTCGGAGGGATCGAGCAGCGTGAGCCAGGTGCCGAAGGTGGTGAGCGGCAGTGGCGAAAAAGTTTCGATGGACATGGTGTTCGCTGGCGATTTCGTGCCACAGAGGCACGGAGGCGCAGAGAATGTTTATGTAGCTCAACTCTTCAGAGGTGAGGATTTTCTTGGTAGCACAGGCAATCCTGCCTGTGCCCGCGTGAAGCTACTGCAGCTTCTTGAAGATGCCGTAAAACGTGATCGAATCGGCGGTGATGGCGCCGGGGTACGCGCCTGCGGCGAGTTCCGGAAATGCGCCGGCGCTTGCGCCCTGCTGGAAGATTTTGACCTTGTTCGAATTCATCGCGGCGCCGGGGATGAAGACGTAGTCGTAGCCGGCGAGCCCGTCCATCCAGGCGGTGCCGTTGATGGGCGGCTGCGACGACGCGACGATCGGCGTTTGCGAAAGATCGAGCGTGTCGCCGCCGGTCGCGTAACTGCCGGACGCGGCGATTGTGCCGGAGACGTGGATGCGCTTGCCATCATCCCAGGTATCGACGAGCAAAAATGTGAGTGCCATGGTGGCTCCTTTAGGTGGGTAGCACAGGCAATCCTGCCTGTGCCGGCGTGACGTGTGGCTCGATTCGTGATGCTTGGCCACCGCGCGACGGCGTTGGTTGCTGGCGCGCGCGCGACAAGAACGCTGTCGGGATTTGTGCAGGGTGGCGTGATGGGTGCTGTGGCATTACGTTGGCACAGGCAGGATTGCCTGTGCTACTGAAAGGCGGCACTGCGAAAGGCGTGCTATGATTTGTGGTTTGTCACGCAACCCGTGCGCCTGCATGCGAATCCAAACGCACGAAACGCAGGGCTTCATCGGGGTTAAGGAAATTCATCCCGGAATTCAGGCCGAACTTGGGGCGTAGCACAGGCTTCGGTTTACCCTGAGGAAGGAAAGGCCTGTGCCAACCTCGAAGGCTACGGGAACGGAGAATGATTTGCGGCGAATGAGAGTGGTGGCAGTTACGGCGGTGATGGGAGCCGCCGCGTTGGCGTATTCCCTGCCTCGAGTTCGGGCGCAAAATTCTTCGACGAGCAATGCGGCGGGCGCAGGCGCAACGGCAGCGGCGCCTGTGGCAAATGCTCCGATTGTGGTCGCACAGGGAATTTCAGTACGGGCGCTGGCGTTGGGTCCTGGGACGAACGATGGCGCGGCCACTGCAGCGGCTGAAACTTCGCAGCGTCCTGACATTTATTTGACGGCCTTGCAGACGCCGAATCGCGTGATGGCGATTCCCGGATCCGCTTCGGCAGGAACCAACGTTAGCGCGATGGGTGCAGGTGTGGCGCGTGGTTCGGCCAATGTTTCGCAGGCGCAGGCTGAAGCCTACGCTACTACAACCGCGAACTTGCTCGCGATTGCCGGCAATGGTACGGCGGGATCGCTGGGCGACGGCGGCGCTGGCACGTCGGCGGAGTTGAATCTGAAATTCGATTCGCCGTATATGCGCAGCGGCATCGCGGTCGCAGCCGATGGCACCATTTTTATCGCGGACACGAAGAACGCGACGATTCGGCGCACTGCGTCAGCATCGGCGAGCGAGCCAGGCGTAATACGCAGCGTCGCGGGAAAATGGGGGCCGGCGCAGAATGTGCAGCTCGTTGAGCCGATGGGTCTCGCGCTCGATCGCTCCGGCAATCTTTATATTGCGGACCACGGCGCGAACGCCGTGATCGAATTGCACGACGCGACCGCGTCCAGGCCCGGGCGACTGGAAATTCTGGTGCACGTTGCGCACGCGTCGAGCGTCGCGCTGAGCCCCGACGGCAGCCGCGCTTATATCGCGGCGCCGGAATCCGGAACCGTGCTGCAATTTAACGCACCGTCCCATGGCATCACCACGCTCGTGGCGGGTTCGGGCACGGCCCGCCTCGGCGGATCTTCGACATGCGGTGCCCCTACTGACGAAACCACGGCGACGGCGAGCAGCGCGCAGCCTGGCGCGCAAAATTCATGCCCTGACGGGCTCGCGCTCGATGGTGGCGGGAATCTTTTCATCGCCGATTCCGCTGGTAACCGCATCGTTCGCATCGACGCTGCCACAGGAAAGTTGAGCACGGCCGCGAACAGCATCAGCGCGCCCGGCGACATTGCGTTCGACGCGAACGGAAATTTGTTCGTCGCCGAGCAGGGCCGCAATCGCATCCTCGAAATCAAAGCGCTCGGCCAGGCCGTCTCGAATGTGACGCTCACGTCGCCTCCCGCGCCCGTGCCCCCGGCAGGAGTTCCCTGCCCCACGATCGCGCCGCCTCCGGGGTTTACGGCCAACACAAATTTCTGCGCGGAGCCGCTTGCGGGGACGACGCCGACCTCCACGTTCACGCTGACGAATAATTCAAACGCCGAAATCACCGGCGTGACGATTACGACGATCGGCCTCGATCCCACCGATTTCGTCGTGTCGTCCACGTCGTGCACCACGACCCTGAACGCCGGCTCGAGCTGCCTGATCAATCTCGGCTTCGCGCCGACGGCCACGGGGTCGCGCACGGCGACGCTCGTCGTCACGTACACGGGCGCGACAAATCCGCTCACATCATCGGTGGCCGGCACGGGCGACGATTACCAGATCGCGCTCGCGAGCGGCCAGCTGACGGAAATTTCCGTCGACGCCGGCGGCACCGGTACGTTCATGCTGCAGATCGTGCCCGACAATATTTTCACCGGCACCGTGACGTTTGTTTGCCCGGGCAACTTGCCGATGGCGACGACCTGCACATTTTCGCCAACCAGCGTGAACGTGACAACGCCGGGGACGGCGGTGCCGTTCAGCGTGGCGTTTCAGACCACGTCGCGCGTGCCGACGCCGCCACCGAAGACGGGCGCTGCGCCAATGTTGGCATCGCAGAATAAATGGAACGGCCCGGACGCACGCGGCGCAAATTCGGATTCGCGCGGCGCGATTCTTGCGTTGATGCTGATCGCGGCGATTCTCGTGCTGTTCAGTAGCACAGGCAATCCTGTTTACCCTGAGAACCGAAGGGCCTGTGCCGCAGGTAACCACATCCGTTGTGTCGGGAAACGAGGAACCAAAAGAACGTGTTGGTTGATTTTGCAGGCATGGCGCGAGCGGCGACGTGATTCCACGTTGGCACAGGCAGGATTGCCTGTGCTACGGAACCGCCTCGTGCCCATTGCGTGCGCTATCGCGCTGGCGTTGAGCGTCACAGCAATTCTCGAAGGCTGCCACAGCGGCAGCGGGTCAAGCAGTGGCACCACCGGCACGCCCGCCGGCACCACCAAAATGACCGTGCAAGCCACCGCGCAGTCGGCCCCGCGCGGCATCACGGTTACCCTCGACGTGCAGTAAGCGATAAGCGTTTTCAGTAGGGGCACGGCATGCCGTGCCCCTACTGCGGATAAATTCAAAAGCGCCGGCGGGACGAACGGCGATGGTTTTGTCGCGCTGGCCATTTTTCAATGTGCTATTACCGGGCGCGGCCAACGTTTTTGAATTTCAGTGGGACAGGCTTCAGCCTGTCCTCTTGCGTTCACCGGATGCAACTTCGTGCGGTAGCCAAGGTCGGAAGGATGCGATGTAACAAAGGCGCACAGGCCCTTCGGTTCTCAGGGTAAACAAGAGTGCCTGTGCCACTGAAAAGCAAAGTCAACTGCGCCGGCGAGACTCCGGCGGTACGACCGGCGACGGCAGCCACCTACAAATAAATTACGCGGCGGTGGTAGCTGTAGGGCTTGCGGCGGCGGCCTTTCACCTGTTCTGGACGCACGTAGCGCTGAATCAAATCTTCGGTGGCCATTTGAGCGGTGCCGAGCAGATCCTGCGCGAGCGCGCGTGCGCCTCGCGAACGCGCCGCAAGCGCCGCGGTGGCAAACGCCAGCGGATCGGTAGCCGCGCGAATCTGCACCGGGTCGGTGCCGAGCGTCAGCGCGGGCAGCACTTTTTCGTAGCGGACGCGCACCGTGATCGCCTGCGTCGCGCCGACCAAATTAATTTTGTCCTCGCGCCATTCCCACAGCCGCAGATACGTGCTCGGCTGCAGGTTGAGCATTCCGCCGCCACTCGTGAATTTTTCCATCGAGACGAATGTGTCGGCCGTGTTCGCGGTGGCGCGTTCCCAGAGCATCTGCGGCATCAGGCAATCGGCGGGAAGCTGGGGGCTGGACGTGTCGCTGATTTCCGTGTTCGTCACGCCGCTTGTCGGATTGGGCTCGAGGTCGATGTCCTGCTGCTCGCCGAGGACGCTCACGCCGTTTTCGGCCAGCTCGCGCTGCAGGCCGCGGTAGGCGGAGTTGAGCAGCGGCATCAGGAGCGCGTCGGTGAAGACGGCGCCGGATGAGTCGTTCATCAGCGCACGCGCGAGCGTGAGCGCGTCTTCCGCCTGCGAGTAGGCGGTGGTGGGGACGACGGGCATAGCAGCCTCCGGAAATCAGTGGCGAGTGATGAGTGGCGAGTGACGAGTGGTGTTGGAGAAACGAGGAAACGACGACAGAGTTAGGTGCTTTGGTGGGACAGGCTTCAGCCTGTCCTCTTACGTTGATGGAGTGCGATGCCGTGCGGAAGCCAAGATCGGAAGGATTGCGGCGTAGCAAAAGCGCACAGGCAAGAGTGCCTGTGCCACTGAAAGGCGATGCGTTACCATACGTCGCGCTTACATCAACGACGATCAAACTGGAGGACACATGGACGCATCGGAAACGCGAACGCACTTCCCGCCGCCGGGCGGGTACGGGGCGCTGCCGTTCAGCATGGGCGTGCTCGTCGGCAGCACGTTCTATTTGGCCGGGCACCTGGGCATCGATCTGGCGACGCGAAAAATTCCGGCGTCGATCGAGCGCGAAATTCGGCTGATGCTCGACGGGTTCCGCGCGACGCTCGCGCAAGCCGATCTGACGATGCAGGACCTCGTCTACGTGCAGGTTTTTTGCGCCGATGTGTCGCTGTTCGATCAGTTCAACGCAATCTATCGCACGTATTTCACCGAGCCGTTGCCAGCGCGCGCGTTCATCGGCTCGGGCCCGCTGCTCTTCGGCGCGCACTTCGAGATTCAAGGCATCGCAAGCGCGCCGTAGGTAGCACATGCAATGCTGCCTGTGCCGGCGTCACATCGCAGCTCGCGCCGCAAGTGCTTGGCACCCGCAAACACATCGATCAGTAGGGGCACGGCATGCCGTGCCCCTACTGAAGAAACGGCAAACGCGAAAAGACCGCAAGCGCGCGTGCGCGCGAAGCATTTGCGATCGTGCCGCGTAGCTGCTTGGGGCACAGGCAAGATTGCCTTTGCTACTGAAAGGCGTTAATCGTTCACTACCGGAATTTCTTTTTGTAACGCGGGTATTTTTGCGGCGGCCCAGTCCATCAGGCTGTCGCCGGAGAGACCAAACATGGCGGCGGTGGCGTGGCCGGGCTCGAGCGTCAGGTTCACCGGGAAGCCGGCTGAGCCGAAGAGGTGCGTGGCGGCGCCGGGATGCGCGATCCAGTATGAGAACGCGGCGGCGTTGACGAACAGGCGAATCGCGAGGCTGAGCGCGTTGGTGCGGAGCCATTCGGCGCGCGTCTTCGTCCCCGAGAGGCGCGAGGTGGCCGAAAGGCTGGCGCGTTTCAGCACGTGCAGGCCGTGGCCGGCGGCGAAAAGCGTCCAGAGATGCGCGGATTCGGGGATGTGCATGGAAGCAGTGATGAGTGATTGGTGATGAGTGGACCAGATCGCGTGCTGCGGCACAAAATATTTCAGTAGGGGCACGGCATGCCGTGCCTCTACTGCGGAAAAGGCTAAGCGAAGAGAACGCTGGCTGCGTGCGTGGCAAGCAACGGCGATTTGTGCTGTGGCGTTACGTCGGCACAGGCGTCATTTTCACGAGCCGCCAATCGGCGGACGCCTGTGCGAATTAATTTGGGTTGCCGACGCAGATCCAGTTGATGGTGTCGGTGCCGCTGGATTGCGTGAGCGTTAACGACGATGCGGACGGCGTTACCTTCACCGTAGCAATCGCGCTTTGGTCGTTTGCGACGCAGACTGGAGTTGACGCGAATGGCGTGGGGAATGTTACCGTCGCGGTGCCGCCGACCAGCGCGACCGTGCCCGCGAATTGGCCCGTTGCGCTCTGATTCAGGTGCTGCGAAATGGCGAGCGAGCCGTAGACGGCCGAGCCGCCCGAATCGCGAACAGGCGCGGTGCGAATGTCCGGCGTCACGGGGCCCTGGCTGAGCACCACGTCGTCAAAGTAAACGTAGTTGCCCGCAGCCGCGGTGTTTTCGAGCAGCATCACGCGCATCGAATGCGTGATCGTCGTCGAGACGCTGTACGCGTTGGGCACGCGGAACACCACGCCAAAGTTGCGCGTTGGCGTCCAGGCGTTCGCTGTGCTCACCTGCCAATCAGCGCCAGTCACGTTGCAGTTGCAGGTGATGCCGTTGTTGTAAGTGAGCGACGCGTTCGTGGACTGCCAGTTCCCGGTGCTGTTCGACGTGCCGTCGTAATTCACGGGCGCGAGCACGCGCGCGTTCGACGACGCGGTGGTGATGCGATCGGCTTCCGTGCAATTCGCGTCCCAGTAAAAGCGAAAGCCGGGGCGGAAATTATTCGAGGTTGATGCCGATGCGACGCGAAACATCAGCGTGTACTCGCGCGTGGAGTCCACCTGAATGCAGCCGGAGTTGACGCCGAGCCCGGCCGTGGCGCCATCGCCGACGCGCACGTTGTAAGTTCCCTGCGTGTATGTATCAACGCCGGGATTTGAGCCCGCGCTTGTTTCCTGCGCGTAGATTCCGCTGCCCGTTTGATTGATGTTTGTGCCGGAAACACCGCCCCAGTAGTAGAGCGACGTGGAATTTTGCCAGCCTTCGAATCCCGAATTGCCGAGAAGATTATCGCCGCCGAGATCGTTCATACCGTAGTGCATGGAGGGCAGCCAGTTGTGCCCGTTGTTGTCGATCGCAACTGTGGCCGTTGCAGGCTCGTTGGGCAGCACCTGCGCGGTATTGCTGATGGAAAGATACGGATCGAGGACGTGAATGCCGTTGGCCGAGCCGTCGGAGGGAAATTCGAGGCAGTTGTAGACTTTTTCGCAGCGATTGTTGGGACCGAATGTGATGGAGAGCGCCCCGACGATGTCGTAGCAGACCTGGCCGAACGCTGCGGACGAAGCTTCGCAATCGTTGCCGTAGATTTCGTCGTTGTCGGGATAGTTGCCGCTGGAATCTTTTTTGAACACGTAGCCGAGCGAGGAAGCGGGCGCGAGCGTGCAGACATTCTGTTCGATGACGACGGCGTTGTACACGCCGGCGAGGCTCACGCACGCATCGCCCGTTGAATTGAGGCCGATATTATTGTGGCGAATCAACGTGTTGGTGCCGTCGAAGCCGCCGGTGGAAGTGTCGCCAAAAATTCCGTACGAGGTGCCGCCGGTGCCGAGCGCGAGATTATTGCTCTCGACGATCGAGTGGCCGATGCTGGTGAGGTCGATCACTTTCGAGTTCGCGCCGGTGGCGCCGAGATACATGCCCACGATGTGGACGTAATTAATTTTCGACGAGCCCGGGTTCGGCTTGTGCACCGTGGTGCACCCGGTGGTGGCGCAGGAAATAAATCCGGAAGTATCCGGCGCGCTGACGGTGCCGAGTCCGCTTTCCTGGTAGCCGTAGATCGAAGCACCATCGCCAAGCAGCTCGATTGCGTCGTTCGTGGTCGAGTCGGTGATGGTGAGCTGGCCCTGTCCCCAAAGCAGCGTGGTGCCGGCAGGAATCGCGACGTGCGCCGCGCCGGTGAGCGTGCCGGTCATGCCGCGTGCATCGCACACGCTTGAAGTGGTGGAAGCCGCGGTGAGGCAGGCGTTGATTTTCGCGGCTGCGTCGGCGCCCGCAAAGCGCTCGGCTTTCTGCACGGGGTTGAGAGAATTGACGGCGGCCGAGCCATTCACATCGAGATTCGATTGCGGATTCGTGGTGTTGACGCCGAGCGAAGTGGCCGTGAAGCGATGCACCGATTGCATCACGTTGAATGGCGGCGTGTTGTCGCAGCAGTTGGTGAAGCCATTATCAGTGTAGCTTGTGGTTCCAGCGCCCGAAACGAATACGCTGCGCGGCGACCCGTTGAAGTCCGGAGTCACGTTTCGGAACACGCAGTAACCAACGACGCTCGCGGCGCCCGCAGCTGGAAGCGTCCACGTGACATTCACTGCGTTGTTGGGACTGGCCACGACGATGCCTGCGGAAAATAGCGACGGCGCCGATTCGCTCGTACAATTCGTCGCACCGGCCGTGCGCACATAGTAATAATAGGTGGCAGGGGCGAGTGAGCCGCCGGTGGTCGCGGTACCGGTGACGTTCGTCGGCGGAAGCACGCTGGCGAAGCCCACGTCGAGCGATTCTTTCGTGGCCTGGCTTACCCGCGCGGTGTAGCCGTAGCCCGCACCATCGGAGAGCAGCAGGCCGTTCACCGAGTCGATGCCAACCGACGAAAATTTATTTCCCGACGAAGTAGCGCGCAGCGGCAGGCCCGCTGTGTCCGGGTTCAGGAATGCGTCCGTGCGCAGGCGATCGTTTCCGTCGCTCACATTGACGAAGTGATCGAAGCCGTTGGCATTTTGCGAAGTAGCCGCGCCAAGTGGATTACCGCTGCCGTCCACGACCGCGGTGACGCAGGTGTTGCAGTTGGTGATGAAAATATTGTCCACGCGGCCGGCTGTTTCGCGCACAGCGACGGCGCCGGCCGAAGGGCCATTGCCCGTGGACACGTGATTCATGTAAACGCCGCTGACGGTCAGGCCCGGCGCGTTGACGGTGAGCACCGCAGTCGCCGGATTTGTCGCGTCCGAAGTGCTCACGTGCTCGAACGACACGGCGTTGACGGGTCCCATGCCCACACCAGACACCGAGGAAAACGTAAGCACGTCAGTGGAAGCGTCTTCGATGGTGATATTGCGAAACGTCATATTTCCGGCGGTGCCGAACTGATTCACGCGCTGGATGTACTGCATTCCGCCGCCCGCCGCGACAATGTCCTCCATGGTGATGAGTCCATCGAGCGGTGCTTCCCCGCTCACCGGCGTTTCGCCCGTAAACAAGACGATCGGCGTGCTGGTGCTGCCGTTGGCCATGATGCAGCCGCCCTTGTACCAGATCCAGAAGCTGTTGGTGATTTTGAGCGGCGTGTTGTCCGTCTGGCTGGTGGCGCCATTCACGGCGAGGCAGGTATTGCGGAAAGAAACGTTGACTGTGTCGTAGAGCGAGACGGCTTGATTCGAGCCGGCGATGGAAAGATTTTCGATGGTGGTGAAACTGGGCAGCGCGAACATGGGCGCGCCGTTGGGGCTCGCGCCGGCAGTCACATTGATCCCGACCATCGGTGCGAATGGGAACTGTTGCAGTTGGCTCGTTTGCGAGACGTTGCCGCCGACGAGGTGCAGGCCCCAGCACGAGCCGGGAGGCGTGGAAAACACGGGCGACGTGGACGGAGCTTGCGGCTGCAAAACTTTGTAGAAAAGTGTGGGCGCGGGGAAAAAGACGCTGCCGCCTCCGCCCGAAATGGGGGCGCGGCATGCGGCGTTAATGGCGGCTTGAATCGCGGCGGTGTCGTCGGTGACGCCGTCGCCTTTCGCGCCGAACGCGGTAACGTCCACGCGCGGGCGCGGGCCTTGCACGGCTTCGTTGCCGGTAACGGTGAGCGCGGACGGAGTGAGCGTGCCGGGATTGAAATTGCCGGCCGTAAGTGTGCCGGCGACCGTGGCATTACCTGAAAATGTGGCGTTACCTGCGACGCTGAGATTGCCGCCAAGCGCCAGGCTGAATGCGGAGATCGCGCTGCCGCTGGTCGAGCCGAGGTCCGGCGGGAGAATCACGTCGGGATACGTTTGCGTGCCGTTGATGCCTGGGCCGGTGATTTGCAATTGGTAGCGGCCGGCGGGCGCGTAGAAATGATAATTGCCGATGCCGTCGCCTTGAAACGGATTTGCGGTCGGCACGGTGAGAGTTGCGTCGGTGTAGATCGTGGCGAGCGGCGAGCAGGGCGTGCCGGTGGCGGTTGCGGTGCAGACGGTGATCGTCGGGCCGGCCACGGGATGGCCGCCGGGGCCGAAGACGATGTCGTCCTTGCGCGAGCCTTGCGCGCGCGCCGCGGGCGCGGCGATGGTGGCGAGGCTGATGACGGCCAGGGCGACGAGCGCTATGTGTGTGATCGTCTTCATGGAGGATATGAATGGCCGCATCGTAAGAGTTCGATTCATTGCGATTCCCTTCCCAGGAAATTTGCAGCAGGAGCGCGGCGGGCCGGGCGGAAGTGACCGCACCAGCCGCTATTGTAACGTCAGTGCTATTGGGGGAGTGCGATCACAGTAGCACAGGCATTCCTGCCTGTGCCAACGTAACAACGCAGCGCGATCGCTGATGCTTGGCGTGTTCGCGATTGCGTTCTTTGATTTGTAAAACGTCAAATTCGAAACAACGGCGCCCGCGTTTCCTCGCCTTCACAACTCCTCGCACATAGCGTCTTTTGGCATAGGCGATTGCCTGTGCTACTAAACGGTCTCGCATTGCGTTACTATTCGGTTCTGTATCACGGAACTTACCTGCCAACATCGCCCCTATCGCCGCGCGCGTCGCAGCCGTGGCTTTTGTTGTACTACTCGCGTTGCTGCCAGTTGGCACCGCTTCGTTCGCGCAAAACGACAGGCCTGTTATCAAGGTGGATAGCTTCGCCGAGTTGGGCCAGCAGCTCGCCGCAAATCTGAACAAATGCGGAGTAAAGCGCATCGCGATCCTGGATTTCGAGGATCCCAGCAAACGAGTTGATGCGTTTGGGGCGTGGCTCGCCGACCAACTAGCCGCAGCGCCCGGACATCCATGGACTCCTATTGAAGTGGTCGATCGGAAGCAGATCGCCGCGAAGTGGGAGCAACTCCGTATTGCAGAGCCTTACACAACTGAACCCGACAGGCGTCTTCATCTGGCAACTGGGTTTGCCGCAACGTTGATAGAGGGCAGCTATAGCCCTGCGGAAAATGGCATCGGCCTACAGCTGGGTACTTCCCCTTCGCGAATGCCAAATGCTCTGGTCGTGAAGCTAGCAATGACTGACGAAATGCAATCACATTTGACGCGGCCACTTGAATCTCTGGTGCCGGGCGAGGGCATATTCACCCCAGGCATGGCTGGAATTTCAATTCCGCGCTGCGAGTATTGCCCCAATCCGAATTTTTCTGGTGGAGCGTTGAACGGGCTGGGGCGAGGGACAGTTCGATTGATGATAGTAGTCGATGCTAACGGGCGCGCAAGCGACGCCACGGTAGAAAATGGTTTTAACCCGGAGCTCGATGAGAACGCGATTAGCGCCGTGAAGCGCTGGAAATTCAAGCCCGCCACGGATGTGGATGGAAAACCCGTGGCTACGCGCACGCCAGTCGAATTTGTCTTCCGCGTGTTTTAAGAACTACGCTACTGAACCGCGGTGGCCGCTCGTTGGGCTGCTGGCGCCCAGGCCGTGCTTCGCGGCTTTTTCGGCGTCGAGAATCGCGCCGCAATGTTTGCACACCGCGACGCCGGGCTTCACCTTTTCGCCGCACGCGGGGCAATCGGCGAAACGCGTGGGCACGTACGCCCACTCGCGTTCGACGCCCAGCGCGATCGCGGCGCGCCGGTGCAGATCCGAAATTTCGCGGAACGAATGGCCGCGCGCCCACATCGTGTCTCCGTCGGCGACGAGCTGATGATAGTAGGCGTCGCGCCGCGTGGTGGCCGAGGTGAGTTCTTCCGCGGAGGGCCGCTCGCCCGCGCAGACGAAAATTCCGTGCTCGCGCAGGTCCTGCAGCAGATCCTCGGCGATATCGCGCGCGGAAATCGTGAACGGAAAGCGGCGATTGTCACCGAGATCGAGCGCGTCGCCGCGTGAGGTGATCACGACGAGGGCATATGGCTCGTGCTGCGCACGGGCGGGAATGTGATAGACGCCGTGGGTGCGGGAGATGTGCCAGTCCTGATCGGAGATAGAGGCGATTGAGGCAGTGGCGGAAGCGTCGCCGTTCGAGCGTGTTTCGACGAGGATGTCGCGCGGCCGGCGCGCGTCAGCGGCAAAATCACGCGCCGCGGGCGCTGCGTTCGAGGGATGGATTGGCGCGGTCGTAGTCAATGTGGTGTCCTTTCAAGAAGCTTTCTTGTTTGCACGTTTTTGCCCAAGCGAGTAGGCCGTAAAGACCATCTCGAGGGCGGCGTCCGCGGCTGCGTCGGCTTCTCGTTGGCGACGCGCTTCGCGTTGCGCGAGCGCTTCGCGCTGATCCGCGCGCGGTTGGCGGCGCGACCATTCGATGGCGCGGACGATCCAGTCGCACGCTGCTGCGCTGAGCGGCTCAAACTCGCCGGCCGCGCTTTGCAATGTGAAGCAGTGCTCGTAGTCACCACGCGCGGGGTATGGTCCTAGCGCGGGGATGCGAATGCCGTCTTCGGTTTCCGACGTCAGCGCGCGCCATTGGTCGGGCGAGCCGTAAAATTCCGGCGGCATCCAGCGTTCGATGTGCCAGCGATCGACGGGCAAGTATTTCGGTACGCGGCGCAGTTCGATCGCTTCGCGTGTGGTGTTGCCGTGCGCGTCGCGGTCGGTCCAGCGGCCGCCGATCCAGGTGAGCCGCGCGCCGCCCCACACGACGCGAAAGTTTGGTTCGCCGTAGCGATTCGTGCCGCCGGCGCGCGTGATGCGTTCGGCGATCGCGGCGGGTGTGTCGTGCGTTTCGCGCGTGACGCGGATGCGCGATGCGGAGTTTCGTGATTTGGAGGGCACGGGCGATTGTGCGTGGTGGCAGAGACGAAAGTCCAAGGCAAAAGAGCCGGCGGGACGCCGGCGTTGCGGAACTACAGCGTTGCCGTCCATGTGCTGCGAGGTCTGCGTTCGTCGGTGCCTTTGCGAGGATCAAAGCCGGCGTCCCGCCGGCTCCTTTCGCGGTTCGTTATGTCGTACAATTGAGTTGCTTGACAGGCGTGCCCAGTGCACGTTGCGAATTTCAGGGCGGCTGCAGCGATGCGGCCGCCCTTTTTGTTTTTGTCGGGACGGTTTTAGTGTAGCTCACCTCTTCAGAGGTGAGGATTTTTCGAGGCGAAGCAATGCCGCAGAAAAGGCCTCAGGTCTGAAGACCTGAGCTACATTCGATCGCTGAATCAGTAGCCGGTGGGGATGGCTAGGTTGTCGATGAAGGCGCCGCTTCTCGGCGACTCGTTCCATACCTGGAAGCCGGTGACGAAGTAGAAGATGTACGCCGAGGCCAGGCCGCCGCTGGTGCCGTAAATCGGGAACACGGTTTGGCCGCCCACGTCGTAGAAGTCGATGTCCTGCATCACCGCGCGTCCCCAGTGCGAGAGGTCGAGAAAATCCACGCGCGACTGGTTGGCATTGATTGAAGATTTGATCGGCACGCCGGCCATCGATTTTTCGCCGGTAAAGAGCAAATCGAGATCGCTCGCGCGCCCGCCTGCACCTTCCTTGATGATTTGCGAGATCGTGACGCCGAGCTGCTCCCACTGATGCTCCTGTTCGAGCGACGTGTATGCGATAAGCTTCGACACTTGATTTGACCCGAGGGCTTTGCGTACTTTGTTGATCGCGAGGCGTACGGCGCCGGGCGTAAGCGTGGAATTATTTCCGTTCACGCGCGGAGTGGCGAGCTCGACGGGATAGGTGGCGCGATTCAGGTTGAGCCACGTGCCGGTGGTCGCATTCGACTGGTGATAAAGCAGGCCGAAGAGCGAAACGGGCTGCGCGCCGGTTAGGCCGTCGTGAACGATCACGTCGTTCGCGCTCGTGCCCGCGGGAACTGAATCCACAGTAATCGTGCTGCCGAAAGGATCGACCGCGGTGACATTGCACGAGCCGCGATTCGTAGTGAGCGTCGGGTCGTACACCTGAATCGTCTGGTTGTAATAGACGAGGACCGAGCCGGGCGGCTTGGCCATCGTGAACGTGGTCGACGCGATCGAGCTGATCGTGCCGAGCACGCCGTTGCCGTTGGTCTGCATCACTTTGTCGAGGAAAGCGCGGAACTGCGCCATCGCGTTTTTCACTTCGCGCTTGGCGGCGTTTTCGATCGCTTTTTCGGGCGCGTTCGAAGCGTATTCGACGAGCTTGGTGATTTCGACGGCGTGGCGGAAAAATACGGGCGTCACTTGCGCGACGTCGTATACCGTGCCCGAACAGCGACCGAGATCGCCGCCGTCCATATTGGCGAGGCCCGCTTTGCCTCCGGGGCGGATCTGCAGCGGAAGGCGCATGTTGCGTGAGCTCACGCGTTCCACATCGCCGCGCTGCTGGATCATGGTGAGCAGGATGTCGTCGCGTTCGTAGAGAAGCGGAAGTTTGTCGCGAACTTTTTCGAGTTGCAATGCGACCGATTGCGAATTTTGCATTTGTGCCATGGGGGAGTCTCCGTTGTGGGTTTTGAGGTAGCACAGGCAATCCTGCCTGTGCCGAGGTGGTTCTAGTGGGACAGGCTTCAGCCTGCGCCGCAAAATGCTACGCGTGAAGGTGTGGTTTCAGTAGGGCACGGCATGCCGTACTAGAAGCGGCGTTACGAAAACGAGCGCCGTAGGCGCGGCATAAGCTAGCCCAGGGCGGAAGCCCTGGGTGCACAAAGTTATAGGGAATGTGAAGCGCCGTAGGTGCGACAGACGCTCATTCGTCCGCGAAAAACGGATGAAAAGTCGATTCTCGCATTCGGATAAATTCGGATCAGTCACGTTAAAGCGCACGGGTGTGCCGCACCTACGGCGCTTGGGTTCAGAGCGATCGGCTACCCAGCCCTGCCGGGCTGGGCTAGATTTTTTCGCGCCTACGGCGCTGGTGCTGTTCCCGAAATGTGCGTGAAAGAGGATTCAGATTGGCGTTGTGCGTTATCGCGGTGTTGCAGATGAGGCGCGTCCGCGCTGCGTGCTACTTGTGGCGCAGGCGTCATTTTCACGGGGCCGCCTACCGGCGGGTCTGCGCTACTGCAAACCAAAGGCGCCGGCGAGACGCCGGCGGTACGAAGTGCATGTGCGGCGTGCTAATCTTTTCTTATGATGCAAGATATGATGCGCCACTGCAGAATGCTTCTGACACGAACATCGCTCATGCCAGCAAGTCTTGCTCTGCTGCCGGTGCTGCTGCTCGCGATGCTTTTTGCGGCGCAGGCCAACGCGCAGACGGGGCAGCAGCCCAATCGCAACAAGCGGCCGCCGGCGACAGCGACGCCGCCATCCGGCAATGCGCCATCCTCTACTATGCCGCGTGATATGCCGGGCGGTGCGCAATCATCCGACGCGAATGCCGACGCACTGCAGCAGTCTTACCCGGGCGCGACGGAGCTGCTCGAGCGCGCGTTCATCGCGATGAATCTGCGCAAGCCCGCCAGCCCGCCGTTTCATATGCTCGTGCGCATTCATTACGAAGTGGCCGGCCAAGCCCAGGACGGAACGTACGAAATCTTCTGGTCGGGCACGCAGCACTATCGCGAAATATTCCAATTGGGCGGCGCGCAGGAAATCGATGTGGCCGTCGACAACAAAATGTACACGACGCGAACGAGCGTGGCCGTCACGCTGCCTTTGCGCAACGTGCGCGATCTTGTGAAATCGCCCATGCCTGAATACCTGATGGTGGACTACGACGTGATCGGCGTTTCGAACGAGCAGATCGAGGGGCAGGCGGGCCTGTGTATCCACATTAACAAGCGCGACGCGAACACGAACCAACAAGGGAATGCGGCAGCCTGCTTCGATCCCGATTCGAAGCAGGTCGTGTCGATCAGCGCGCAAGGAAATTTTCTGAACGTGCCCACGGATGTTCAGCTGACGTCGTTCAAATCGCTGGGCGTGAAGCGCTACCCGATGCACATGACGACGACGGTGGCCACGGAAAGTATGCCGCCCGCAAACATCGAAGCGAGCGTGGAGACGCTCGAGAACGTCACGAAGTTTGACGACGACCCGTTCGCTCCGCCGCCGGGAGCGGCCGTGCGCGATTGGTGTCCCACGCTGGCAGCCGCGCCGTCGCTGGAAGATTACGAGCAGCCTTCATTTCCGCAGAATGATCTGAAGAACCTGAGCGAATTTTTCGTGCTCGTGGGCGTGAACGGGCGCGTGGTGCAGGGGGAGCCGGTGCGTCCAGCGGCGGATGCGGACGGCGAACAGAAAATTGCGGCGTGGCTGAAAACCGCGCGCTTCCCGATTCAGAATTGCGGGACTACGCCGGTTGAATACGAGACGTTTTACACGCCGAAGCTGAAGCGGATTTATTAGGTTTTGGTAGCGTAGGTCCGCCGGCAGGCGGAACGTGAAAATGACGCCAGCGCCAACGTAAAAACACGGCAAAACCAACAATGCTTGCACCACGCGTGATTGCGTTCTTTGGTCCGGTTCGCGCTTCGAGCGTGTAAATGCAAGAGAACGACGCCGGCGTTTCCTCGTTTTCGCAACATCTTGCATGTACCTGCTTGTGGCTCAGGCTGAAGCCTGTGCTACTGAACTACAAATTCAAAATGTCGGCGTCGGTTAGGCGCGCGTAATCCAGATCGCGCGGCGACATTGACCGGCGCCCGTCATTCCCTGCCCCGCCTGACCCTGCGATATCTACTCGGCGTTCGGCGGTGCGCTGGCGCGTGCGACGTTCATGCGCGGCGCTCACGATCGTCGAAGTCCATTCGTTCAGCACGCGTTTCGCTACGCCGGGGAGCGCCTGACGGGCGCGTCCGGTGAGGAGCGAAACGATCGCGCGCTGGTGGCCGTCGTCGAGCGAGCCGGAGCGAAATGCGTCGCGCAACTGCGAGGCGAATTGCGGATTCGAGCGCAACGTTGCATCGAGCTCGCGGTAGATTTCGCCCACCACGCGCGTGCGCGCGTTTTTCGCGACGCCTTCGGGCAGCAGCCGCTCGACCTGCGATTCGATCGCGGCAACGACGCCTTCGACGGCGGCGGCGTTCGTAGCATTGAGGAAGGCGAGCTGCGCGTCGTTTGCGGTTGTAGCGCCGGCATCCTGCCGGCGATTTTGATTTTGTACAGCCGTGTCATTTGCGGCGGATTGCGCGGCGTGATCGGCGGAAGAGAGATTCCTCGACTGCGCGTTCGCGCGGACCGGCTGCTCCGATCCGGAAGGAAAAACCGTGGACGGTTCGCTCCCTTCGTTCCTCAGGGCAGGCGCAATGACGCTGCGTGGTGAATGGGCAGCGTCGTGCGAAGCATCGCGTTCGGGCACGGCATGCCGTGCCCCTACTGAAGAAACTTGCGACGGTTGCCAAGCATCTGTAATCTGGTTCCCTGCCCCTGTGCTTCCCTGCCTCCTTGCATCTGCCGCTGAATCCTCGCCTCTGAAGAGGTAAGCTACATTTGCCGTTTGCGAGGGACGCGAATGCGGCGCGATCGAGATTCGCGATTGCGCGGGCGAGCGCGGCGTGATCTTCGGGGCGGCGCGAGAAGAAGAGCGCGTCCATGTGATTTACGTCGGCGAGGAGTGCGGTGGCTTCGCGCGCGGCTTCGGGCGTTGCGAACGATTCGCGGTAGGCGCCGGCGTCGCGCCAGGCGGCGCGCAGTTCGGGGTTTGCGTCGAATGCGGCGCGGAGGTGCGCGGGTTCGGCCGTGGTGGTAGAAGCGCCGGCTGGGCGCGTGGCGTTACCAGAAGCATCAACCGCTGAATCGGCGTCTGTCAGACTGGATGGCGCAATCGTGCTCGTAGCAGTCTGTGGCACAGGCAAAATTGCCTGTGCTACTGGAGCGGCGTCGAAATCGAACTCGAGCTGATCGGCGTTTCGCGCGGGATTTTTCCGCGACGAGACGATGCCGAGAATTTCGTCATCGGTCGCGCGCGGCAGCGGCGCGGCGGCGGGCGTTACGTTGCGCGATGGCGCCGGGATAGATGTAGCGGATGATGATGCTGCGGGCGCGATTGTTGCAGATGGCATGATGGTTCTCCGGTAGCACAGTCAATCCTGACTGTGCCGCACGTCGCTAGGTGCGGTGTTTTGGCGATACGAGCAAACGCCAAAACGTGTGGGGTGGTGCTTGCAGGTGTGGCGCGATTTGTGGTGCTTGTTACGGGGGCACAGGCAGGATTGCCTGTGCTACTGAGGTACAGGTGGTGTTCCAGGCGTGCACCTGTACTTATGCACGGGCTGTGGAAAACTTTGGCCGCAGGCTGCGGCAAATGTGGCACTTACGAAGTACCGTGCAAACTGGTACGCGCCGTTTTCAGTTTGAAACCAACGTACTATTTCGCTGGCCTTCGCTCGCGCGTACATCTATATCAACGGGGAGCACGGCAAGCAGCGTATTCCTGGGGAAGCGACCCGGCACTCGAGGTGTAGCATGAGCGTTCCCACGACCTCCGCAGAGGCTCGAACGAAATCCGCTGGCTCCGGTTCATCTTCTAGTTCGTCGTCCAATTCGTCTGTTAAGGCAACCGGCAATTCATCCGGCATTGAACGCCGCCGACGCAAACGCGCGAAAATTTCCGCTCAGGTGCACGTGCGGGCGATCAATTCGCCCGAGCCGTTTGAAGAAGTGTGCAAGAGCGAGGACGTCTCGCGCGACGGGTTGCTTTTCATGAGCGCGCGCGCGGGCTACTGGAAAGGCCAGGAGCTCGAAGTGATGTTCCCCTATTCGGCGGCCGCGGGCGCGCTGAACACGCCGCAGAAAGCGGAAGTGGTGCGCGTGGAATCCTCGGCCGGCGGGCGACACGGCGTCGCGGTGCAGTTCTGTGCGGCGAAGGCTGATGCAAGGAGCGAGAAGAAGGTCGCGCCGAACGGGGTGGATCCGTTTGCGAATGGCGCGCGCGCGCACTCGTCCGCGACGGTGGGAGCTTCGGGCGCAGCGGCAAGCACCGCAGCGAAACAGTATTCGGTGGTATTGGCGGTCGAGCCCGATCAGCGCACCGCGGAGATGATGCGAAATATTTTGCATCCAGACGGCTACACCGTGATCATCGTGCCAAATGCGCAAGCGGCGCTCGAAGTGCTGCGCACCACGGTGCCGGCCGTGTTTCTCGCGGAAGTGGAAGGCGAGGAGATGACCGGGCACGACCTGTGCCTGATCATCAAGCGCAACGATCGTTTGCGGGGCGTGCCGGTGATTCTCCTGACGCGTTCGGCGCAGCCCGCCGATTATTCCGCGAGCCACCAGCTGGGCGCGGTGGTCTGCATGGCGAAGCCGTTCAAGCCCGAGCGGCTGCTGCACGTGGTGCGATTGGTGGCGCCGCCGCCGTCGCAGAGAAGCGTGTATGGCGCAACGCGCCTGGGCAGCAGCACGATCGACCGCACGCTGTAAATTCCTCAGTAGGGCGCTGCCCGCCTTGGCATTTCTTCGAAATGCCGTGCCAAACCTGCTACAAGTATCCGTTCGCCATGCCGCAATCTATTTAATTCCCTCAACCGTAAGTTATTTTTGCGGCGCGCGCGGCGGGAGCAGCGTGGCTGGGTGCTGCAGTAGGGCGCCTTGCTGCTTCAGCAAGTAGGATTTGTGCAGCATGGCGTGGGCGCGGGCGTTGGCGTAACCGGCGGGGGCTTCGATTTTTGCCACCTGGCCTGCATCCGACGAGAACCAGCGCATGCAGGCTTGCAGTTCGACGCTGTGATTGTCGGCGAATTCGTCGGGCATGATGCTGGGAAGCATTTCGGTAGCACAGGCAATCCTGCCTGTGCCTGTGTCGGCTAGGTGCTGTGCGTTGTGAAACGAGGAAACGCCGGCAGAGTTGGTTTGGTTTGGTAGTTCTTCGGGATCGTTTGTAACGGAACCCAACGAAGCCGCGTTGGGTGCAGGTGTGGCGCGATTTGCGCTGCTTGTTACTTGCGGCAAAGGCAGGATTGCCTGTGCTACTGGCACCTCCGCTACCAGCTGGGCGATTTCGCGGTACTGCTTGGTGCGCGATTCTTCATCCGGGATGACGAGCTCCTCGAGTCCGATCAGCCGCTTCACCAGCGCCAAATTTTCCGGATGCGACAGCACTGCCTGCATCTCGGGATCGGGGCTGCCCAGCAGTTGCAGCAGCACGGCGCGTTGTTGCGACCAGAGCGTCGGGTACTGCTCGTCCGTTTCGGGGTAGCTGAAAAGATTGCCCTTCAAATCCGCCAGGCGAATCCATTTCGATTCGAATGCGGCGCCCGCGCCGAGCAGCGTGACCTCCACATCATTCGGACGATTGCGGCGGAAGCAATCGACGGCTAGCAGCATCACGTCCGCGTGGAAAAATTTCATGCGCCGCCAGACGAGCCCGATGCGGCCCATCGCTTGGTCTCGCGCCATTGCGTAACCGGCGGCGGTGTCGTTATTGGCCATCGCACCGCCAAAAAGCGCGGGAAACGCGCCGGTAAGAAATTGCGCCACCGGCCCCATCAAATTCGCGGCGTGCTCTGCGAGATCGGGCGGCACTTCCGCGGGCGCAGGCTGAAAAAATCCCGCGGCGAGCGACTGCCCCGGCTTCGAACGCGCGGGGTAGTGCGCGCCGGGCTCGGCCGTTTGATTTTGCAACGCATCGAAATCGAGCACTTCGCTATCGGCGTAAATTGGAGGGATGCCGTACTCGTACGTTTCGATCTGCAGATTCGAGAGCGTGTTGAAACGCTCCTGCACGCTGATGAGCGCGTCACCAAGCGCCGGACGCCCGCTTGAGCCATCGCCGGGAAGCGCGTGAAGGACGCGCCAGTGATCGTCCATATTTTCGTTGCGCGATTCGCAGTAGGCGTCGCCGGCAAACGCGACGTAGGCGCCATCGGGAAAAAGGTGCAGCAGTTCGTCGCGCAGAGATTTATCGTCGAGCGCGAAGAAAGCCCAGGGACGCAGCCAGGTACGCTGAAACGTGATGAGGTTGATATTGAAATCGCCGCCTTCGGTGAGCGGACCGCCCTGCGATTGCGCGAGACGCGCGAGTCGTTCGTATTCCTGCGAGCCGGTCGCGACGGGCGAGCCGATTTTGTCGGCGGCGTGCGGATACGCAGCGCGAAGCCGCGCCTGGTGTACTTCCATATTCCATTGCAGGTAGGGGTATTCGTGCATTTCGCCGGCCCACGGCGGGGTTTTCAGTTCGAGGCCGCCGACGATGGTGATCACTTCCTGGCCGTTGGGAACGCGGAGGCGCGTTTCGGCGGAAGGCACGGTGACTGTTTCCGCGGCGACGAAATTTTCTTCGGTGAGGAGCGCGCCGCATTGCGGGCAGGTCGTCTCGGTGTCATGTGGAGTGCGGGAGCTTGCTCCCGCTGTTTCTTGGGCGAGGCTCGCCTCGCCGATAGCGCCGGAGCGAGCTCCATCGCCAGAAAGCGGCGGCAAGCCGCCGCACTCCACATCCGCACCGCAATCGGGGCAGACGTAGACGTCGTCGCCGATTTTTACTTCGCGGGCGGCGATTTCTGTTTCGGGGTGAAAGCCGAAGCGCTGGCCGTCAACCACGAAGCGCACATACGCGCCAACTTTGCCGTCGGTCCACAGATTGAACGCTTCGTCGACGATTAAATTCCCGATGCGATTGTTGCGTTCGACGAGCTGCGCGACTTCGGTGGCGGCTTTCGCGGCGGACACATCTTCTTCCGCCTGCGCCGATGCGGGAAAAAAGCGCACGCGCGGCACGTCCTGCGAAAGCACGCTGACGATCGAGAGGCCGAACGCCTGGTAAATATTGGTGACGAATTCGTAGCGGGGCAGATCTTCGATCGACGAGCCGTCGGCGAGCTTCTGCTCGAACGGGAGGTGCCAGTTCTGGTCGCGTTCGCTCCACCAGAGATACTGCAAGCCGCGCCAGAATTGATGCGCCTGCTTGATACGGCGAATTTCCTGGCGGCGTGTGGATTCGGATTCGGTCGAGAACTGCTGCACGATGCGGCGCAGCGCTGACTGGAGGCGCTCCGGAAGCTGCTCGTTGTTCGCGCCGAAGGGCGAGGCGGATTGCGTCGAGGTAGCGCCTTCGACGGGGACGATCGAAGCATCGGGTCTTGCAGTTTGATTCGAATTGGACATTCGATTCTCGCTTGGGGCGGCGGTTCTGTTATGTTGTGGCTCGATGAATGCGAGGAAAAGCGAACCAATCCGGGCATCGCGGCGGCAACGGATCAGCACGGTAATCTTTGGGGTGATCCTGATGCTGCCGGGGATTGCGGCGCTAATTTCGGGGAAGTTTTTCTATACGGACTATCGGAACCTGCTGGTCTTCGCGCCGTTTTCTCTGCTGCTGGGCATGGTAATGATTGTGTTCGCCCTACGCGTCGGCAAGAAATAGCACAATTACTCGATGACGATGGTGGTTTGGCCCCGGGCGATGGCGGTGGCTAGGCGGCCGCCGCGTTCGTCGGCGTCGAAGCCGAACATGCAGCGGATGAAGCGCACGTTGTGCAGATCGAGTTCCCCGCCCTCGTAGCGCAGGCGCGTGCCGATGAACGTCACATTCTTCCAGTGGATACCGTCGAGCGTTTGCGCGGCGCCGGCGATGGTCAGGTTTTCGACGTGCACATTGTCGGTGAAGAGACGCGAGGAAGGCGGCTCGAGAATTTCCGCGCGCGTGGGCATGTTCGTCGCGTCGAGACGATCGCCGCCGAGTGCAGCGGGATCGAGCAGCGCACCCGTTACGAGGGTTCGCGGCGCGCCGACGAAGACCCAGGCGGGCTCGGAACCATTTGCGGATGCGGAACTATTTGCCGATGCGGAATTAGACGACGCGGATTTTGGCTGCTGCGCTCCGCCGGATGCGGGCGCGCCGGATGATGCCCCGGATGATGCAGCGTTGCTTGATGGCGCTGCCCTGCCTGTGGCCGTTGCGAGGAGCAGCTCGTCCGTATTGAGCGACGACGGCGTGCCGGGCGGCACCGGCTCGAGCGACGAGCGCAATTGAGCAAACTCGATGCGCGCCAGCGTGACGTGCTCGATCAGTCGCGAGTTCGTGTGATACGCGGCGAGAATTTGGTCAAGCTTCGCGAGCGCATCGTCGAAAAAATCGAGTGGCGCAGGCTGCGACCTTAGGCGCGCGATGGTGACGATGGACGCGGCGCGATCGACCGCTACTTCCGTTTCGGTCACATCGGTTTCGGAGGCGTGACGCACGGCTTCGTCGAGCGAGACGAAAACGTCGCGCTGCCAGGCGGACGAGGCGCCGGCAGCGGAATTTCCCGCCGCGCGGCTGCTCGAGTTGGCGTTCGCAGCCACGCCGGCATTGCGCTGGCGGCTCTGCAGCGCGTACTGCACGCCACGCCACGCGAGCGTTGCAATCAAAATAAAGCTTAGCAGAATTACAAGCGGACGCAAGAACCAGGGCGCGGTGTGTCGTACTCTGTGCCGCCGGTGCCAGTGACGCGTGCGTCCGCTAGGGGATTCCGAGAAGTGCTGGGTCATGTGCGCTGCGCCGCGTGTGCCATGTGCGTGTTCTCGATGTGCACATCAGTATACGCGACGGCGCGCGATTCGGTTACAGGGCCACCAGTAGCGTAGGCTCGACCTGCGCCGCAAGCTGCCGGATGAATGTGTCGCACCTACGGCGCTCGGATAATTTAGGGTGTCGTGTACCCAGCGCTTCCGCGCTGGGCTAGGTATGTGCCGCGCCTACGGCGCTGGTGTGTTGCAGGTTTTGGTAGCACAGGCAATCTTGCCTGTGCCTGCGCAGAAACACGTCTGAGCGCGCGCCATACCTGCAAGATCAAACAACGCGTTCTTTTGTTTTCTCGTTTTGACGACACCACGCAGGTAGCCAATTGGGGCACAGGCAGGATTGCCTGTGCTACTTACAATCCTGTGCGAACTGGTCGCGGAGGAAATTTGTGAGGTCATTGTGGTTGGCGAAGACGTGCGTTTCGGGCGCGGGTTGTGTTGCACCTGGCTGCGGCGCCCCGGGCATCGCGAAATTGTGCGCAAGCGGCGATGAGGCCGCGTTCGCGTTTGCATTGGCATTCACGTTCGCATATCCGGGCGTCATTGCCGCAGACGATTCACCCTGCGTCGCGATCCCCGCAGCGCCCGGCCGGCGGTGCACCCGCGCGACGAATCCGCGCTGTGCTCGGCCTGCGTGCGAGGGCACCAGCTCGGTTGCTTCGATCTCGACGCGATGAATCGGGCCGGGCGCAGCGTTGGCGTTGCTGCCAGCGCTGGAATTGGTGCCGCCGCTGTTCGCGCCGGACGAGCCGTCGCCCGAATCATCCTCATCGCCCGTATCGCCGTGCGCAACTTTCGCAGCGTGCTCGAGCGCCTGGAGCGCCGCTTCGGCTTCGCGCGCCGCTTCGAGCGCGTCGCCCACAACCGGATTCATGTAATAACGACCGCGGATGTACGGCATGTTTTCCCTCCCGGTGAGATACGTGATTGGTGACAGACGACAGGCAATTCGTGATTGGTGGTCCGCGTTCCGTCGCGCTAGACGCGTGCCGGCCGCAGCGGATCGGCGGCGGGTTTTTCTTTCTGTGCGGATTCGAATTCGAGCAGGCGGTTGATCTGCGGCCACGAACGGCGGCGCATCGGCGCGGCGACGTGTGGCGTCGAACTGGGATGGATCACCGCACGAGCGACGGGCGGCGGCACCGCAATTTGATTTTGCGCTGATGCGAGATCGTCGAGCGATGCGGGGATCGGGGGGATGCCGGCGATGCCAAGGATTGAATTGAGCATTGCGCGATTTTCGTCGCGGAGGCGGGTGATTTCCGCGGCCTGGCGATTAATTTCCGCGTCCTGTAAGGCGACGACGGTGCGCTCTACCCCAAGCTCGGCTTCGAGAGCGCGTGCGTAGCGTGTCGTCGTGAGGCGCCGCCAGATTTTGTGTGCGTTCATCGTATTCTCTTGATTGTTCGCCACAGAGGCACTGTGACACGGAGATGGGACGGTCAAAGGCTCTTTGCGTCGAGGCATCTCTGTGGCTCTGTGTCTCCGTGGCCCCCGAAATTGGACTACCTGCGGCGGCGATGCGGCGGTGCGCTAGCGCCCGCGACGCGGGACGAAGTGGGCGCGGCGGGATTCTTCTAGCTGGGCTTTGCGGGCTTGAATGGCGCGGACCGTGGGGTCGGCGCTGAGGACGCGCGAAGCGAGGCGCGCTTCGTATGGCAAATGCTCGGTGGAATATGCGGCGCGCGTGGCGTAGCGCGATTTCAGACCGTAGCGCGCGGCATCGGCGGGATCGTCACCCTCCATTTTTTCTACGTCTTCGACGCGCGCCATATCGCGCACCAGCGTCGGGATGGTGCGAATCAGCTCGATGCAATTGCCGGTGAGGAGCCACTCGTTCGCGTCGAGCATTTGGTACATCAGCATCCAGCCGCCGATGCGATCGTTGTCGGCGGGGACGGGGCGCGGGAAGCCAGCAGCGGCGAAGACGTCGCCCATTTGATCGGCGATGGAGGCTTCGTCGGTGCGGCGCGCGAAGGCGTCGGGCGAGAGGTAGATGGCGTCGATTTTTTCGCGGGGGTGCGATGGCGACGCGGAAGATGGTGCGAAGCTGGGTTCCTTCGTTGCGCTCAGGATGACAGATTCATTGAACCCCGGCGATGAAAGGCTGCGGGCGATGATTTCGTGTGCGAGGTCGCGCGGGGCGGTGCGATGCGTGACGTATTCGCGGTAGGTGACGACGGTTTGGTGCGCAGCCGGCGTTTTTGAGTTTTCGGTGGGACAGGCTTCAGCCTGTCCTCTTGCGAGCGTGGCATTTGATCCTGGCCGAATGCCGCCATCGGACTGAGTGCTGTGCAAAGGCGCACAGGCAGGAGTGCCTGTGCCACTGAAAGGCGAGACTGAAGGCAAATGCGCCGGCGGGACGCCGGCGGTGCGAAAACCAGCTACCGGTGCGGCAGCGTGCCAGTATGTTGCTGCGGGGTGCTCGAAGCCCCAGTCGATTGAGATCCAGCGCGGCCACCACGGCTTCCAGTCGATTTCTTCGGCGCGCGCGACGTGGCGCGACACATCGAAGCGATCGAAGTATTGCCCTGCGAAAACATCCCAGTCGCCGTCGAGAAACGCGCGACGCAGATGCGACGGCAGCGCGGCGAGCGTCTTCAGATAATTTTCATCCGCGGCGTAGATGGGATTGTCGTGGACGCGCGCCGGGATGAAATCGTAATCGTCCGGATCGTAACACTCGGGATTTTCCATCCCCGCCGCGGGCTGCTTATCGATCCACAGCGACTTCACCCAGGCGTGGCCGATGTTGCCGGGATTCGTCGCGCCGGCCATATTCGGAAACGTGCCGGGCACCGGGCAGCGATTGCGGCTGGTGAGAAATTGCCATTGGCGCAGAGTGAAAAGGGTGAGCTCGTCGATGCCGATGAAAAGAAATTCCGCGCCCTGATATTGGTAGACGTCATTTTCCGCGGCGCAGTAGCCGAAGCGCGTTGTAGAGCCATTGAGCCAGGTGACGACGTGCTTCGCGTCGTTGAAATTCAAGTAGAGCTCGCGCGGAACATCGCGACGGAAATAAAGCAGAAGCGATTGCTCGAGCTCGGGAAACGTGCGGCGGAGGAGCAGCGTGTTGACGCCGGTGTTGTCGTTGGCCTGTACGATCGCTTCCATCAGCAGCGCTTTTGATTTGCCGGGGCCGGCGGCGCCGCCGAAGAGGCGGTACTTCGCGGGCGATTTGTGGAATGCGCGCTGCTTCTCGAACGGAGTGTAAGGCAGAAAGCGCTTGGGGACGTCAGGATCGGCCTCGGGATCGGGGGCGGGATCGGACGAATCTGCATTGGGCGCTTCGGCGTCGGGTGCGTCGTTTGGTCCGACGGGCGCATCGGCGTCACCGTCGTTAGAAGCAGAGGCGGATTGGTCGTCAAGCCAGCGGTCGAGCCCGGAGGTGACGGAGACGGAAGCAGGGGACATGGGTTTTAGTAGCGTAGGCTTCAGCCTGCGCCACAAGTTGCTAGGTGCAGTGCGTTGCGATGTGAAGAAACGATGGCTGCGTTGGTTTGACGTTGGGTCGAAAGAACGATGTTGCGTACGTGCCAAGTAACGGGATCGTGCTGCGGTGTTGCGCTGGCACAGGCAGGATTGCCTGTGCTACCGAAAGGCGGTGCCACAACAGCAACGACGCTTGTGCTACTGGGGCTTCGCGGACGACGCGGCAACGGTCGCACTTGACGCAGCCAGCGTGCGGATTTTTTTGCCGACGAAAAATGCGGCGGCGCCGCCGGCGAACGATGCGGCGATTGCGGCGTGGTGAAAGCTGAGGACAGCGCCGAGAGCGAATGCGGCGATGCCGCCGAGTTGCACGATGTAGCCGATGGTGGTTTTGCTGGCGCTCATGGGAACTCCTGGAGAAATTGGAAAATGGAAATTGGAAAATGACGGCGTTGGGTTCAGTGGCTATCTTGCGCTCGGCGATGAATGTGTCGCACCTACGGCGCTTGAAATAGTTTCGGCACCGGGTACCCAGCCCTTCCGGGCTGGGCTAGGTTTGTTCCGCGCTTACGGCGCTGGTGTGTCGTGTACAATGCATCGCGGATGGAATCCAATTTGAGGCGGCACAGAATGAATGCGGATTGTGTAATTCGACAGCCGCGGTGAATTGTTTGTGAGCGCCATAGGCGCGGCATAAGCTAGCCCAGGGCGGAAGCCCTGGGATTCGTGATGCATGTAAACGCGAAGCGCCGTAGGTGCGACACAGGGGTCGCGATTGCCGGTCGTGTCGCAACCGCGAAAAATTCGGATAGGGCACCTGCGTGATGGGTAACGCGTTGGGGCACGGCGTGCCGTGCCCCTATTGCGGAAAATTCGGAGGCGGTGGCGCGGCGGCATCGCTTGATGACGTTGCGTCGGGCTGCGCGATCGCGTCGCTTGCTGGCGCTGGGCGCAGCTGTGGCGGTGGCTTCGGCGTGCGGACGGGGCGCGGGACGTGGTGAATCAGCATGATTCGCGACGGGGCGGCGGGCGCGTCGCGTTCGCTGTGCGGCGGATCGAGATGGCGGCTGCACTCCTTGAGGACGTCGACGAGGAGCTTTTGCACGCCGCCGCTGTCCTTGGGATTTTTGCCGCTGAGCTTATCGACCACAACGGCGAAGGTGCGCGCTACTTTGTATTCGTCGAGGCCGGTGCGGCGCATGGCTTCGCCGATGCGTACGCGCGGGGGATGTGCGGTCGCCGTGGAGCGCGCATCGATCACGGCGGCGGGCGATGTGGATGACGCGGTCGCGGACGATGCAGATTTCGGAGCGTCGACGTTGGTCGGGTCGCCGAAGGCTTGCGCGAGCGCGTCGCTAATCGCGCGTTGCGACGGCGGCTTCGGCTGTTTGCGTTTGCGCTTCTTGCTGCGCCGGCGTGTTTTGATCCTGCGGTGGCGTGACGGTGTGCTCGATGGCTGAGCAGTGCTGGTCGGGCGTTCGGGCACGTCTTTGACATGCCTGCCCGCCGTGGCGGGCCGTGCCCCTACTGTCGCGGAGCCGGCGTCGGGCGCGGGTGCGTTTTGTTTTTTTGGTTTTGGCATAAAGGCGTTTCAGTGTTCGAGGATCGACGAAAGGATGTTCGGGCAACTTCAGCCGGTTTTGAAATCCGAGGATGACGCCGACGAAGGCGTCGTAGTCCGCGGCACAGAGCCCGTTGTGAGAGGCGCGCGGGTTCGTGCACGGTAGCCAGGCGGGGCCGTGTGCGCTGGCGGGTACGACGGCGATGCAGAGTAAAGGCAAGGAGGCTGGGATGCACGGTTCAGTGGGACAGGCTTCAGCCTGTCCTCTTGCGCTCATCAGGTGCGATCCTGTGCGGAAGCCGTGATAGCAAGGATTGCGGCGTAACAACGACGCACAGGCAAGAGTGCCTGTGCCACTGAACGACAACGGCGCCGGCAAATCGTCAACCGAGGACCTGGACGGTAATGCCGGAGCCGCCGGTGATCGAGGAAATTTTGGCGCGGATGAAATTGGCGCGGACGCCGCTGACCGAGCGCGCTTGGCCGGCTGTGACGGTCGAGGTGTCAATGGTTGAGTATTGCGCGTCGGCGTCGATCATTGCTGATTGTAAGACGACGCTGATCGCCGAGGGCGCGGTGCCGAAGATCGTTTGCCAGCGAACGGTGTGTCCGTTTTCAGGGAAGCCAGCGTAGCTGGGCAGAGCGAACTGCTGGCTGGCCTGTCCTGCGGCGGGCGCTTCGGAGTTGAAGGCGAGCGCGACGTCGCCGGGGAAAATCGAGTAGGGAGGATTTTGCGCGTTGTAGTTCGGCATGGTGGCTCCGGGAGAAGTGACGAGTGGCTAGTGATGAGTGACGAGCGACCTGCGGAGGGCCACAGAGTCGCAGAGACACAGAGGAAAGGAAATTAGAAGCAGGGGCAAAAAAAGCCAAGCGGCGCGCTTGGCGGATTGCGAGGCTAACAAAAACTTTTTACACGAAACGATAGTTACGTGTCAAGTAATTATTTTTGTAGAGAAAATTAATCCAAGGTGATACGCGATGCGGCGGTGTGTTTTGAGTAGCACAGGCAATCTTGCCTGTGCCCACGTAGCAGACGTCGCTGGTTACGTCACGCGAGCGGGATCGAGAACAACGCGTTCTGACGCTTTCTGGTTTCGGAACGCACGGCGTGCCGTGCCCTGCTGCGGAAACTACGTAAGGCGAAAAGAACGATGTCGCGATATGCGCCGAGAATTGGGGGCCGAGGTGGGGTTGTGTTACGTTGGCACAGGCAAGATTGCCTGTGCTACTGAAAGGCACTGCGCCGGTCGCACGCGGTGAGCGTGCATGGTGGACGTTCCGGCGGTACGAACGGCTACGGCTGCGGCTCGGGCGGAGGCGCAGGATTTGGCGCTGGAGGCGGATTAGCCGGAGGGGTGGGCGCTGCGTCGGGCGCGGGCGCTTCTTCCGAATAGGGCGTTGGGCGCAGGGTGATGTTTATGCCGCGCTTGGCGTTTGCGTCCACCGTGCGCTGCATGTCGATCTGGTCGAGCGGAATGGAATTTTCGCCGCCGTAGTTCGTTACGTAGTGGAGCTTGTTGTCGGCCACCCAGTAATCGGTGATGGCGTAGACGGTGCCGTCCTTGAGGAACAGGGCCACTTCAGGACCGCTCGTCGCGCCGCCTCCGCCACCCTCTTCGGCTGGCGCTGACGGGAACCAGGAGCGGCTGGGATTAAATTCGTTCGAGACGCTGCTCTCGTCGGTCGACTGGTTGTAGATCTGGTTGCCGTAATAGCCGCCATTGTAGTAGTTGCCATAACCGCCGAAGCCGTAGCCCGGGCAGCCCCAGAATGGATCGCAGTAGCCGTAACCGAAGCCGAGGCCGAAGCCGGGGCCGAAAAATCCGCCGCCAAAGAATCCGCCGCCGCAGCCGAAGAAGAACGGACCGAAGCAACCAAATCCAAACGGCGAGAAAAAGATAGGCTCGAAGCGTCGCCGCGGAGCACGCGGAACGTGGGGCGGCCCCGGAACGAACTGCGCAAAGGGGCGCGTGCGCATCGTGTTGCCCGTCGTGAACGACGAGCCGCGCAGAGCGGTGGAAGCGCCGAGCGGGCTGCGCATGCCTTTCGGCTCAACGGGCGCCTTCACGACGCGCGCGCCGGATGCGGCGGCTTCGTCGGCTGTAATGAAATGAGTTGAGGGCTGGGCGCTGCCGCGCATTGCTGCGCTTGGAGGAGCTTGCCACGTGCTGCCGCCGATGAAGCGCGACGACGTGGCTGAATGCGCGGCAGAGTTCGTGGCGCCAGAGCTGCCAGTGCCTGAAGCATGTCCTGAAGACGTCCCGCCGGAACCGCCGCTTGAAGCGATGGGTGCGCTCACATGAGAACCAGAGCCGGCGTGGCTGCCGCCGGTAGCGCCGCCGAAATGTCCGCCACCACCGCCGCCTCCGCCAGAGTGGCCGCCACCACCACCGCCGGCGTGGCCGCCGCCTCCCCCGCCACCACCGTGTTGGGCGAAAGCTGGATGCGGGGCGATGGCGAGGGCGGCAGCGAACGCGAGTGCGGCCAAAAGCCGGAGAGGCGCAAGAGAAAAGGCCCGGAGAGGCGCGGGAGAAAAGATGCGCGCGGGCGTGACAGAGCGTTTCAATGAATGATTACGATGATTGCTGTTCTTGGTGCGGGAAACTTCACTGTCGACTTCGCTTACTTGCAAACTACTGGGCCTGTTCATCTCACCCTCCTCGCCCTGCGGTCGAGCGAAGGAGAAGCAACTACGCGATTCTAATTCATTTGACGCGGAAGTGCACGCAATGGTTGCTGAAGTTCGGTAGCACAGGCAATCTTGTTTACCTTGAGGAACGAAGGGCCTGTGCCGCAAGTGGCCAGGCGCGATGCGTTGCAGAGTTGAGGAAGCGATGGTGACGTTGGGTTGGTTTTCAGTGGGACAGGCTTCAGCCTATCCTCTTGCGTTCACGGATGCGATGCAGTGCGCGAGCGAGAAAACGATGGGCGCTAGCCGCGGGGGTACGAGAAGACCCGAAATACGCGCAACGCACCAGCGCCGTAGGCGCGGCATATAGCTAGCCCAGCGCGGGAGCGGCTGGGTACACGATGCCCTGAATTAGCGGAGCGCCGTAGGTGCGACACATTCAATACGACGCAAACCCGTCCGAACCGATCCGAATTCATCCGAACACGAAGCTCGCATCGAATTTCACGCCGTGTTTCTTCAATAGGGCAATGAATTCCGCGTCGAACGTCATCCGGTTGTGATGCGCCTCCTGCGTGTTGATATACCGCGCAACGCGTTGCACCAACGACGCGCTCACGCTGAACGCCGCGTAACCCTCTTGCCACGCAACGGCCTTGCTCGTTTACCCATTTCGACGAATTCGATTTGATCGTAAGAACCGCCTTCGCGACGCTCCAGGTCCCCGGAATCCGAATTAGCAGATGAATGTGATCGTCCGTTCCGCCGATAGCGTCAACATGGATCTGGTGGTTTTTGCAAACGCCCGCAATGTACGCCCACAGCTTGGGCTGGAATTCTCTTGAGAGGAGTCTGCGGCGGTCCTTCGTGCTGAAAATCACGTGGACTACGTTTTGCGCGTACGAATGGGGCATGTGTCGCGCCTACGGCGCTTGGCGTGTCTATATATCACGGACCCAGGGCTTCCGCCCTGGGCTAGCTTCTGCCGCGCCTACGGCGCTCGCGCTACGCCTGCAATCGTCACGATAACGCGTGAGTGGGCATGCGCTGCGGTAATAGCCGGTGGTAAAACACGGGCGCGGTTTGCCAAGCATCGCGAACTGCGCTGATGGTTACTTGCGGCACAGGCAGGATTGCCTGTGCTACTGAAGCCCGCGGTACGAAAGGCAAAACACGCGCGCGGCTGCGCAACGATGCTGTAGCGCGTTGGCTCAGCGCACTGAACTTCGGGCATAATTGGGTTTCATGGCTGAAGCTGATCCTTACATTGGGCGCGAGGTTACGCATTACCGCATCGTTGAACGCGTGGGCGGCGGCGGAATGGGCGTTGTGTATCGCGCGGAGGACACGAAGCTGCGCCGCCAGGTGGCGCTGAAATTTTTGCCGCTGGGCGTGGCCACCGATCCCACGTCGCTCGAGCGCTTCCAGCGCGAGGCTCGGGCCGCATCCGCGCTGAATCATCCGAATATCTGCACGATTTACGATATCGACGAAGACGCGGGCACGCCGTTCATCGCGATGGAATTGCTCCAGGGCGTCACGCTGAAGCATCGCATCGCAAACGGCCCGCTGCGCATGGACACTCTGCTCGACTTGGCCATCGAAGTGGCCGACGCGCTCGACGCGGCGCACTCGCAGGGCATCATCCACCGCGACATCAAGCCCGCGAATATTTTCGTCACCGACCGCGGCCAGGCGAAGATTCTCGACTTCGGCCTCGCCAAGCAGCTTTCGAAGGGACGCCGGGTAGGCGAAGCGATTTCCTTGGGCGCGACCGCCGCGAACGTCCCCGCGGTCCTGCTCGAAACCGATCCAAATCTCACGGAGCCCGGCATGGCGCTCGGCACGGTGGCGTACATGTCGCCCGAGCAGGTGTGCGGCGAGAAGCTCGACGGGCGCAGCGATCTTTTTTCGTTTGGCATCGTGCTCTACGAAATGGCGACGGCGAAGCAGGCGTTCTCGGGCGCGACTGCGGGCGTGATTTTCAATCAGATTCTCGAACGCGAGCCGGTGCGGCCGTCGCAACTGAATCCGGAAGTGCCGCCGAAGCTCGAAGAAATTATCGAGAAGGCGCTCGAAAAGGATTTGAAGCTGCGTTACCACACCGCGGGCGACATGCGCGCGGATTTGCAACGGCTGAAGCGCGCGCTGGAATCGGGGCGGTCGGGGACGATTCGCGCGGCGTCGTCAGGCACACCGTCAGGAACACCATCAGGCACCCCCGCGACTGACGCGCAAAATGCAGACGCGGGCGCGGATGCGGATTTGCAACGCAGCATGACGTCGCGCGTTCGCGAGGATTTGTACCGGCTGAAGGGCGCCAGCGAAGCAACTGAGAATTTGCAAGGCAGCAGCGGGTCGCGCACAGGTGCGCGCTCGATTTCGCAGAGCCTCAGCGCGGCGCGCCGCACCACGGAGTCAGGCGGCACCGCAACTGCTGAAGCGGCAGCTGTGCCAGCGCGACGGAATCGCGCGCTTCTCGTCGCAGGCATCGCTGGCGTTGCCCTGCTCGCGATTGGCGCGGCTTACGGCGTCTATTCCCTTCTGCACCGCGCGCCGCGGATGCCTTTTGAGAATTTCACGATCAGGCAGATTTCAAAGAACGGCAAATCGGTGGCCGCCGCGATTTCGCCCGACGGAAAATATGTGTTGAGCGTGGTGCAGGACAAAGGACAGAGCAGCCTGTGGCTGTGCCACCTGCCCACCGACAGCGACACGCAGATCGTTCCACCTTCCGACGCGATCTACTTCGGCCCGATCTTCGCGCCCGACGGAAATTTTATTTATTTCCTGAAGCGCGAGAGCGCCGCGGCCGATGAAGCCGATCTGTATCGCGCGCCGATTCTGGGAGGCACGCCGCAGCTCACCGTGCACGAAGCGGATAATCCCATCACGTTTTCGCCCGACGGCAAGCGCATCGCTTACGTCCGCACCGGCCATCCCGATCCGGAGAAATTCAGTCTCCTCACGGCGAATGCCGACGGGAGCGACGAAAAAACTCTGGTGAGCGGCCCGATGACGGAGCAGCCGTTCTATCCCGCGTGGACGCCGGACGGAAAAGCGATCGCCGGCGTGGTCTACGAAAATTCCGGCGAGCTTTCGCAGATCAAAATGTTCGACGCGGTGAGCGGCAAGGAAAAGAAGCTGGCGGGTTTCAAGGACTACGCGCCGAGTTTTCTCAGCTGGATGCCGTCGGGCGAAGGCATGCTGTTGACCGCGGAAGCGCGCGGCAGCGGATTCATCCGTCAGCAGATCGGATATTTTTCGAGCGACGAGCCGGGAATTCGTTTCGTCACGCAGGACACGAACAATTACATCACGCTGCGGCTTTCCGCCGACGGCAAGACGCTTTCGGCGATCCAGCGCCACGTGAACTACGGCTTTTTCAATTTTCCCGCGGCGCCGGCGATGGCGGGCAGGCCCCCGGACGTGACCGGCATTCGCCAGGAGCGCGATATTTACGGGTTCAACTGGGCGCCGGAAAATACGCTGTACGTGAACGACGGCGGGAAATTGTTGCGCGTGAATGCGGAGGGGTCGGGGGATGAGACGGTGCTGGTGAGCGAGGCGGATACGGTGCTGGGACTGCCGGCGTCGTGCGCGAACGGGAAATACATCGTGTTCACCTGGGCCGGCTATCACGGGAGCACAACCGCCAACATCTGGCGCGTGAATTCCGATGGCCGCGATCCCAAGCAGATTACCGACGAGCACGATTTGCGCGCGCCCGTTTGTTCGGCCGATGGGCAGTGGGTGTATTTCCGCGATTGGTTCAGCGACGAGATCAAACGCGCGCCGATTGACGGCGGGAAAGCCGAAGTGGTGCCGGGCACGAAGATCGCCGATGCGGAGCTCGACGATACGCCGGTCGCGATTTCACCCGATGGCCAGTGGCTCGCGTTTTCAATTCACGTGGAGCCCACGGGAAACGAAACCGCGCACCAGACCAAAATCGTGCTGCTGAGTTTGGAGGGAGCCGCCGGCGTTCCCGGTAAGGGGAGCCCGGGGGATCAATCGGCCGGCACGAGCAACGGCGCTGATGCGGGTAAGCGCGCAGGCACCGCTGCGAATCCCATCAAGCGCATCATCAACCCCGACCAGCGCATCAGCGGTCACGCCGAATTTACGCCGGACGGCAAAGCCATCGTGTACCCGGTGCGCGCAGCCGGCGTTGATAATTTGTGGCTGCAACCGCTCGATGGCGCCGCAGCGGGAAAGCGAATCACAAATTTCACGACCGACGTAATCGATGCCTACCACTGGTCGCTCGATGGCAAACAACTCGGCGTGCTGCAGCGCCACGTCGTATCGGACGTGGTCCTGCTGCGCGACACCGCCAAGTAGCACAGACAATCCTGCCCCTGCTGCTGAGGTCGCGGAATCCTAACTACCTTGAATGCAACAATTTTCACGCTCAGTACGGTGGTACTACCCGCACGGGCGGCGCGAGTACTGCGCGAATGAAACTCTTCCGCTACTGCGCTCTCCGCACTCCCCTTCTACCCTTTGACGTAGCCAGAGCTGTCTGAGTAAGGGTGGAACAGGGGTCCTAGAGTATGAACGATGGAATGAATTCTTCGCAGCGGCAGCAGCAGGGATCGAATCACGAATTTGAGTATTCCTTGGACGACATTCTCGCCTCGGCGAATTTCGAGCCCGATCCGCACGCGGTGAACGCGGCGGCCACGGCGACTGCCTCCGGCGCCTCAGCGACCAGATATGGCAGCAACTGGGCCCTTCACGTCGCAGGACGAACTGGCAGCGGCGAGTCTTCAGCGGCACAAAAACCGGCCGTTCAGAAAGCTGCCGACGCACCGCTCGACGAGCCCCCCTCCGATCGCCGCAAGCGCCGTCGCGCGCTGATTTCAGCGCCGGTGCGCGTGCGTGGCATCAATGCCACCGACTCGGTAGTGGACGAAACTTCCACCACGATTGACGTCTCGCGCGCCGGAATCCTTTTCCTCTCGTCGAGCCCGAATTACGCGCGCGGCATGGAAGTTGGAGTGATTTTTCCTTATAGCACTGCTCCTGCGGCGCTGCATGCCGAACAGCAGGGGCGCGTTGTACGCGCGTTTGAAACGCCCGAAGGCCGCTACGCCGTGGCAGTCGCGCTCGGCGAAGGCGTCGGCGAAGATATTGTCGATTCGTGCGGACGCAAAATTATGGATGCGTCGCCCGTGCCTCAGTCTCCGCTTGCGCCGGGGGCTGCGCCGATCGGGTCGAATGGAATTGTGCTTTCGCGCGAGCCGAATTCCAAGCGCCCGCTCGTGCTGGTCGTTGACGCCGACGAAATGGTGCGGACCACGCTGAAAGGCTACCTCGACTGCGAAGGCTATGACGTGATAGCCGTGAGCAATTCGCCCGAAGGGCGCGAAGTGATGAAAATCTTCACGCCCGCTCTCGTGATTGCGGAAGTGGAGGGCGAAGGGCTGCCCGGCTACGATTTGTGCGCGCACGTGAAGCAGAGCCCGCGGTTGCAACATGTTCCGGTCCTGCTGACGACGAGCTCCGGCTATCCCAGCGATTACAGCAACGCGCACGCGCTCGGCGCGACGGTCTGCATGACGAAACCGTACAAGCAGGAGCGCCTCGGGCACGTGGTGCGATTGCTGGCACCCCCGCCCGCGGGCTTTTGCGCGCAGAAAAATGGCGCTGCCGCGCCGCGTCCGGCGGATCCGAGTCGTCGCTGCCGTTACGGCAACGCGAGCAGCAGCGGCGCGAATGACGCGGCGAAGCTCGCCGCCAACGCCAAGCTCGCAGCTAGCCCGCTGAAGCGCCGAATATTTCCGTCGTTCCGCTAGCGCCTTTCAGTAGCACAGGCAATCGTGTTTACCCTGAGCACCGAAGGGCCTGTGCCAACGTAACGATGCGGCGCGCGCGCAGTTTGCTTGGCACCCGCGCGCGCTCGTTCTTTTCGCCGTTGCCGCCCGCTGTCGTAAACCAACCAAATTCAAAAGCGCCAGGCGGGACGCCGGCGGTACGAACCCAACTCTGCCGTCATTTCCTCGCATTGCACCGCCGCGCACCTAGCAACTTGCGGCGCAGGCTGAAGCCTACGCTGCCAAGTTCAAAAGCACCCGCCCGGGAGGACCCATTTTGCGCGCATCTTGACGCGCATCATTTTAGATGCTATACATGATGTAAGTATGCACGCTGCAGTGTGAGACTAAATCGATGCGAAAAACGACGCTGCGTCATGGCAAAAAAATTCGAACGACAATCAGCCTGCCCAAGCCAGTCTACGAAGAAGCCCGCTCTCTCATTAACAGCGACGACGCGCCCGTCGAATCGATGAATGGGTTTTTTGAGGCAGCAGTCACCGCGTATCTGAAGTACTTCAAGCGCCGGGAAATTGACGCTCAGTTCGCAGCCATGGCAAACGACCCGGCCTATCAGCAAGAGGCGGCGTTGATTTCGGAAGAGTTCAGCCAAAGCGATTGGGAAGCCTTCGAGAAGTTCGCGTGATCCGGGGCGATGTTTACGAGGCCACCCTCGACCCGACGAAAGGCTCGGAGCAGCACGGCACGCGTCCCGTTGTGATCGTCAGTCGAGATGCAATCAACCATAGCAGTCCAATCGTTGTGATTGTGCCAATCACGGGACGGGAGAATAACGTGCGCGTCTATCCTAGCCAGATCGAAATCCGAGCGGGCGACGGCGGGCTGCGCAAAGATTCCGTGGCGATGGGCGAACAGGTGCGCGCGATTTCGAAGACGCGTTTGACGAAGCAGCTTGGGCATTTGCCAGGTCCCGTGATGGCGAAGCTCAATGCTGCCCTGAAAATTGCCCTCGATCTTCCGTAAACGCCTGTAAACCAACCAAACTCAAAAACGCCGGCGGTACAAATTCAGTGGCACAGGCACTCCTGCCTGTGCGCCGTTCTTACGTGGCAATCTTTCCGATCGTGGCTCTCGCACGAAATCGCAGCCGATGAACCCAAGAGGACAGGCTGAAGGCTGTCCCACAAAAACCCGCTAACGCCTCGGCCTGTGCTACTGGGCTGTACTTCCGTACAGCTTATCAATGCGGCGCGAACCCTCGTGGCGGCCGCGCGGGCGGCACGGCGTCCCGGTAAAATTTCATCATGAGCGGTCCGACCTCGGATAAAGCGATCGGGGAGAAGCCTGGCGCCGGTGCGCCAAGCAGCGCGGACAAGTCTGCGAACGCGACGCCAACGTTGGCCGAGAAAAGCGCACAAGCCCTTCGCACCTCAGGGCAGGCAGGAGTGCCTGTGCCACCCAAAGCCGACGCTGCCAGCAATCCAGGCGCTGCATCGTCTCCCACGACCAATCGCGCGACCAAGCCGGGCGCTGCCACGTCACTCGATCCCGCCCTGGCGAACGCTACAACCCAGCGCACACTGAAATGTCCGAAGTGCGGCTCCGACGTGCGCGAAGTGGCGCGCTTCTGCCAGCGCTGTCATCACACGATGCGTTACGAGTGCCCGTCGTGCCATCACGAGCAGCGCACGGGCGGCAAGTGCGAAAAATGCGGCATCGATTTTCTGAAGTACATCGCTGCCGTGATGAGCCAGAAGCAGGTGGAATCCGAGGCGATGCGCGAACGCTTGGAGAAGCGTTCGACGCTGATGAAGAATTTGATGTGGCTGCCGTTTACGTTGGGCTTCCCGATCATCCGCGATTATTTCCTGAAACGCGACCGCAAGAAGTAAGCACCGATGAATTGAGTAGCACAGGCAATCCTGCCTGTGGCCCAAGTCGCTATATGCGTGGTGTCGTAAAACGAGAAACAAAAGAACGTGTTCTTTGATTTTGCAGGTAAGGCGCGAGCTGCGACTTGTTTTTACGTTGGCAAAGGCCCTTCGGTTCTCAGGGTAAACAGGATTGCCTGTGTCATTGAAACCGCTACTCGCGGACGCGAAAATAGCGCCACGGTGGAAACAAACCTGTGCGTGCGAATTCGCGGCCGACGGCGCGCTTCACTTCCCCGAGCCAGTAATCGAATGTGCCTTCCGCCACGCCCACCAGCGAAATCGCGCGCCGATAGTCGATGCTGTGCAAAAAGTAAATCTCAAATAGCTTCAGCCTGCCCTTCCATTCCGGACGTCGCAGCGCCGCGCGTCCGATGCGCTCGTCGGCTACGAATTCCGCAGCACGCGCCTGCGCCGGACGCCAGTGGTAGCCGTCGTAGGGTGATTCGGGATCGAGCGCGCGGATCTGGCCCGCGGATTCGGCGAGCCATTCGCGCAAATTGCGGTAACGTCCGTGGCACGAGTCAAATATTTCGCTCGCCTTCATTCATCGCCTCCTGGGTAGCACAGGCAATCCTGTTTACCCTGAGAACCGAGGGCGTGTGCCAACGCAAAAACATGTTGCAGCTCGCGCTACACCAGCAAGATCAAAGAACGCTTTCTTTTGTTTTATCGTTTTGCAACACCGCGCATGTAGCTACGTGGCACAGGCAGGATTGCCTGTGCTACCGCACATCCCACGTCGCGATGATCGCCTCAATTCTCTTTCCCCGGTTCCGAACCGGCCGCAAGCCAGCCCGCGACGTCGTACGCGTCATACACTCCATGCGCGCAGGCGATCTCCTCCTCCACCACATCGAGGCACGCGCGAAAACATTCGCGCCACCCGCCCATGTAGCCGCGCGCATACTCTTCCGCCAGGCGCTCGCGTTCACGATGCAAGCGCTCCATGTCAAACACCTGCGCGCACTCGAGGCGCGGCGCGCGCACTGCCAGCTGCACGCGATAGATGAACTCGCGCAGGGCGCGCAGCAACAAATTCAACGGACGCGGATAGTACACGCCAGTCCGCCGGCGCGGCTCGTACCACGCCATCTGCCATCCGCGCGGCACGATGCCGCCGTGCGTCACTTCCCTTCTGATTCCACGCAGTAATTTCATGGACGCCGCACCTCCGGCCCTGTGCCCGCTCGCAGCTCGCGCCGCACTGCTTCGTCGCGCTCCGCGCGCAACAGCTGCAAAAATTCGCGCGCGTTGTACGAATAGTGTTCCTTCGCTCCGCCCAAACGACGGCGAATTTCTTCCACACGCGCACGCCTCGCAGCTTCGGAAATTGCGTCGCCGCCGCGATCTGCACTTGCTTCCGCAGTGTCTTCTTCCAGCCCGGAAGGGTTTTCTTCTAAAAAAGCGCTCGGATTGTGGATTTCTCTGTGTAAATGCCTGTGGAATTCGCGCCTTTTTTCTTTATCTTTTATTCTTTCTATCGATGAACTAACCATCCGCGCTGGAAACTGCTGAATTGGGGCATTTTGGGGGTCGGTTGTTACGCAATTTGGCGTAGGGGTGGCCGCAACCTGGCGTAACCGGTCCGCAATTCTGCGGGTGGTCTGTGAATATTTTTTGGCCTTGGTAATTCGTACGACTACGCCAGTCGGCGTGGCGCTGGTCTCAATGTAGCCTTCGCGCCGCAGTCGGCGGAACCAGCCCTCGAGTGTGCGCCGGTTGAAGCCGGTCTCTTCCTCGATCTCGCGGTAGCTCACCGGCGCGCCGCCCAAAACCCAGCCGATTGAACCAGTTTGGTGCGTCTGCCGGAGGATGAGCCACGAATAGAGCCAGAGCGCCGAGCCCATGCGCTCGTAATGACCCGCGTCGAGCAGCACGCCTCTCACGCCGGTGTTGAAAGTCTTATCGCGCATCGCGACTGGCTCGCATCTCCGTACTTTTACCTACGGCGCTCGTTTTCCTCAGTACTTGTTCTACGATCGCGCTGGTTCCTTCGCCCGCCGGGTCTCGCAGCCGCTTCTTGTCCTCGCTTTTCAGTAGCGTAGGCTTCAGCCTGCGCCTACGCAACTCAAGCCGCAGATCGTAAGTGCGTGGCTCTGGCGAGCGTTCGTTCCCTTCCTACCACCGTCGCCACGTGGGCTCCTTTGTCCGTAACTCTTCGGCCTCCCCGCCCCATCTCCGCGTTTGTACGCACGAACAATCGCGCGCCTCGTCCCCACCCGGTACTGCTAGACCGTACTCTAGACGGTAATAACGTGTATGATATCTTTGTAGGCAATGCCGCGCTCCAAGGGGGACGCAAAGCAAAACTCGGGATCGCGAGAGGACGCCATCGACCGGCCTCTCGAATATCTCTTCACTTCGTCCGATGCCTCGATCGAATCCTTTCGTCTCAGCCGTCTGAACGCCGTCGCCAATCTGCGCAAGGAGCTGCACGAAATTTTTGAAGAGTGGGTCGAGGCCGAAGTGCAGTCGCGACTGGCGCAATGGCTCCTCGCCCGAAAAAATCCGGAACGCGCCGCGGCTGTCGATCCCGCCACAATCGATTCGCTCGATCGCTCGGCGGTCGGACGCACTGCTCGGCCAGCTGCTCGACTCACTGCCATCCGCTCCATCACTCGCGCCGCAACGCTCGACTCGGCTGCCCAGCCAGCCCTTGCTCGCGCCTCTGCTGCCGATTCGCCTCTCGCTCGCGTCACTACGATTGAGCCCTGTGATTCCGCCACCATTGGCTCCGCAACGATTGGCTCTGCCGCTCTTGCCGCCACTGCTCCCCCCATGAATCGTCCCGCCTTCACTCTCTCCGCCACTGCTTGCCGCACCGCGCAGTTTCCAGCGCTCGTTCATCCCCACAGCATCCTCAATCCCAGAAAACTTTCAAAAGTTTTCCTACGCGCGCCAATGAATTCTTCTCGCATTCCACCTTCGGTGAACAAACAGTCTCGCCATCGCTTCACTCCGATCCCATTTTCGCAGTGCAAATAGAGACGGTACGGTGCGAAAAAGAGACCGTGTTGCAGACAGCATCCCTCCATCAGCGTGTTCGCCTGCAAATCGAAATGAAAATACTCAATCGTTTGGCTTCTCCAATATTTTCCGCGTTGCCGATGCGGAACAGCCTCGCAATCATCCAGCCGACCCTGCTCACAATCCGTCGCGCGAATCGAAAGATGCTTGCCATGATCGGATCCCGCCACCCCCAGCCAAATGGAAATTGCGTAAGAGCCACGGACCGATCGTCTGTCTAGGCACCAGCATTTCCGCCGCGCCACGCCGAGGAATGAGAACGGAGATGCCATCATGGCTCCCGCAGTCTCGTTCGCATGGCTCGACCAGCTGAGCGCGAACAACACTGCCGTCACGCGGCCCCGCCAATCGTGGCTTACGATTCGAAACACTTGTCGCGATTGCAGACTCGGGCGGTATTTTGCGGCGCGAGGCTTCATCATCGGATGACTCCGCCAATTGTGGTGAGTCGGTCGAAACAACTTTTGCAGGTCTGTCGCGCCCACAAAGCATTTCACTCTCTGAATCGAAAATAGTGCTGCGACTGCGTGCCCGATCCAATCCCGGCCGTAATCCCGTCGCGCCAACCCGTCTCTGCCGGTTGATCCGCTGCTGCCGTGGTGCCTCAGCATACGAGGATGGCTGCGACGCTGAGCGCCAACCCGATCACGCCCCGCGACGTGCGCCAGCCGCGCGCAAGCCGTGCGCGCCGGCGCAGCACTGCCGCCGTGCCGCCGGTAGCGGAGCCCTTAGCCTGCCGCTCACCTCACTCACTCGCAGCATCATGCCCCCGAACATAATCTATTCATTAGCGGCAGAGGTTGAAGATCCTTTCGCCAAACACGAACCGCGCCATTTCGCGCCTTGCGTTACTTCGTCTAAGTGATGGGAGGAGCAAGGCGTGGCCTACCTACTCTGGGAGTGGCGTGCCGAGTGGAAGAAAACGAAGCCTTCGAGGATGAGGCTAGAAGGTTCTGTTCCACTGGGGTTACGCGGAGTCGGCCCCGAAGGGCGGGACGAAGTACGTCAGGGCGTGGGATCGCTCTCGAAGAATCGAAATAACTTCTCGTATCTACGGCTTGCGTGTCGCCGGCGGGTCATCGAAAAGCGCGCGACTCAAGTTCTATTATTCATGCTGATGCGCAGCGTTCGTTGAGATCGAGGTCGATAAACGTGGATGAGGGACGCGAGGTTAGGATGCTGATGAAACGGAGCGCGGAGGCCAAGGTTCGAGAAGTTGTTCTTTGCGGTAGATCAGCGCGTTTATGTCGTACGGGGCGAGTTCAATGTTGTGTCCGTGGGTGATGGCGTCCGTGGGGCAAGCGTCAACGCAGTAGCCGCAGAAGATACAGCGTGAGTAGTCGATGTTGTAAACGCGGGCATAGCGTTCGCCCGCAGAGATTCGATTGGCTTCGGTGTTTTCAGCAGCTTCTATGTAAATACAGTTTGCGGGGCATGCTGCGGCACAGAGAAAACAACCGACACACTTCTCAAAACCGTTTTCGTCGCGCTGGAGCACATGAATGCCGCGATAGCGAGGCGCGACGCTGGGCGGGACCTCGGGATAGCTTTCAGTCGTCGTTTTGCCAAACATCGTGCGGAGGGTGATGCTGAAGCCCTTGTAGAGCGTCAAGAACGTTTCGCCGACTTCGCGGAATATCGATGGCATGGCACGTCAACTCTAACAAAAGTCTGTTACGGCGAGCAAATCAGGCCACTACACGAAATGCATAGTTCGCAAACTCGAGATTCTACGCGTAGGGGGCGGGCGAAAGTTAGTCTGCGGGAGATCAATGGTGCTGAATTAACTTCAAGATGTCGCTGTACATCACAAATCCGAATATGCCCAAGAGAAAGACGAGGCCAACCTGGACGAAACGCTCCTTTACTGTAACGCTGAGATCCCTGCGGAGTGCGCCTTCGATTGCGAGCATCAACACGTGGCCGCCGTCAAGAATTGGAATCGGAAGCAAGTTGAGCAAGCCGAGATTTAGGCTGATGATGGCCATAAATTCGACGAGGCGCATAGGGCCGCCCTTGGCAGCGCGTCCTGATTCGCGCGCGATTCCAACGACGCTCTGAAGTTGCCGAATTGAGACTTTCCCAGTGAAAAGCCCGGCGAGCACATCGAAAATCTGGCGCATCCCGCCCACGGTCGCCATGCCCGCATCTCTCACCGACGCGACGAGACCCTGACGATGATAGGTATCATTGGTTCGCGGCGAGACACCAATCTGCCATACGGATTCGCCGTCACTGCCCAGTCCATGCGTCGGTGTGATTTCGAGTGGAATTTCCTGACCGTTACGGCGGACAACGAAGTTGATCGGACGACCTTCGGAAGCGCGCACTACCTCAACCAATTGTGGCCAGGTCGCGACTGGCTTGCCATTGATGGAAACGATGGTGTCTCCTGGGCGCATCCCCGCCTTTTCAGCGGGAAAGCCGATGGCAATTTCGTCTGCTACTGGAGCCATGGACGGATACCCGAGAACATTGAACGCGTCGGATTTGACGGAGGCGACAGGCACCGTAAAGGTCTGCTCGGCATTATTGCGAATGACGGTAATTTCCGCCGAACTTCCCGGCTTTGCTTTCGCAATTTGCTCGAACACTTTGTCCCAAGTTGCCGTCTTCACGCCGTTTACTGCGACGATGCGATCGCCGGCCTGAATGCCAGTCGCAATGGGGGGATTCTGCGGCATCGCGGCGACTTGCGGCGTCTGCTGCAGATACTCCGGTTCAGGCACACCCTTCAGCCAAAATATTCCCCAGAAGATCAGGAAAGCGAGAAGGATGTTCATCGCTGGCCCGGCTATTGCAATCAGGACACGAACCCAGCGAGGCTTAGAAAGAAACTCGTAGGGCGCCCCGGTACGCTCCTCCACCGGGTTGTCGCCGGCCATCCGAACATAGCCGCCGAAGGGTAGCGCACTCAATCGATAGTCCGTGTCGCCGCGCTTGACGCCAAATATCCTGGCTCCAAACCCAAATGAAAAAACCTCTACGCGAACGCCCGCCAATTTCGCGGCCACAAAATGTCCCCATTCGTGCACCAAGATCATTATGCCGAGCACGACGGTGACGGAGACGAGAGCTATAAGACCATTCTGCAAGTCGACCATAATTGCCTCATTTAGATTGTACAGCGTCGCGCAATAACAGGCGAACTCAACTTCGACGCCGAATCGCGCAGTCCACAACCCTGCTCTACACGCGGGCTCCTATTTCTTGAACCGCGCTACCGCCGCCCGCGCGAGCCGCCGAGCTTCGAGGTCTGCCTCGAGCACGTCCTCAATCTCCTTTATCGGCGTCCGAGGCATTCGCGAGAGCACATTCTCAATCACGGCAGCAATTCCGAGAAACGGCAACTTGCGTTCCAAAAACGCTGCAACCGCAATTTCGTCTGCTGCGTTTAACGCGCACGGCAAAGGCCCCCCCTCGCGGACAGCCTGTTTTGCAAGGTCCAGGCACGGAAATTTGCGAACCGGGACATCCTCGAAGTCGAGTTCACGCAAGGTAGACCAATCGAGAGCGCATCCATTCGACGGAACCCTCTCCGGATAGGTTAGCGCATATTGAATTGGCATGCGCATATCGGTTGGCCCAAGCTGTCCAAGGATCGAGCCATCTACAAACTCAACCATGGAATGAATTGTTGATTGCGGATGGATTACGACCTGGATTTTGTCGAGGCCGGTTCCAAAGAGCCAGCGCGCTTCGATCACTTCGAAGCCCTTGTTCATCAAAGTGGCTGAATCGATAGTGATTCGCTGGCCCATCTTCCAGTTAGGATGCGCGAGCGCCTGCTTGGGGGTTACTCGACCCAGCTTCGAAATCGGAGTCTTTCGAAACGGCCCCCCCGAAGCGGTAAGCACCAGTCTCTTCACTTCACGATTCTGTCCCGCCCGCAGACACTGATGAATGGCGTTGTGCTCGCTGTCAACTGGGAGGAGCGACACGCCATGCCGCTGCGCCGCGGCCATTACCACTTCTCCGGCTGCGACTAGCACCTCCTTATTTGCCAGGGCGATTTGCTTGCCGCATTCGATCGCCTTATATGTTGCCGGCAGGCCTACGACCCCCACCGCGGCCGACACTACGATTTCTGCGTCGGGACGAGTCGCGACGCCCTCGATTCCCTCAGGGCCAAACAATATCTCCGGAGCAGGCCGGCGAGACCCACTCAGCATGTCACAGAGCTTACGCGCCCCCGCTTCGGTGGCCACAGACACGATCTTAGGGCGATGCCGAACGACCTGTTCGGCGGCGAGAGCGATGTTTGATCCAGCCGCGAGAGCGACAATTTCGAATCGGCCGGGCAACGAATCAGTGACGCTTAAACATTGCCTGCCGATCGAGCCGGTTGACCCCAGAATCGAGATGCGTTTCATGTGCCAGCAATTTTATAGAGGATTGAGGGATTTTGCGAATGGCGAAGGTGACTGGAGGCGCTCGCTGGTCACCGGTCGGTGTCGAACCATGTTGACGATTGGTACGCCTGTACTTGATATCCCGGGCGGAAGGTACGAGCGGGCGGTGTAAAATTTGAGTCGGGTCGGGCGTACGCGCCGGGTCAGTTGAGCATTCGCGACATTTGCTTCACCAAGTTCGGGAGATGATTGATGGCTGAGATCAAAAACTCCATATCTGGCCCCAGCGAAGCCACTTCGGAACGACGTCGCACTCAACGCGTTCAGATCGCAATGCCAGTTATCGTCCGTGGAAAGACCGGTACCCAGAATTTCGAGGAACAGACGTACACAGTCGCGGTGAACGCCAATGGCTGCATGATCAAAATGACGAATCGCGTGGCGCGCGCCCAGCAGATCGCAATCGTGAATCCCAAGACGGCCGAAGAGCTCCCCTGCACCGTTTCTTTCATTGGCCAGAAAGACGCCGGCAAAATGGAAGTCGGAATTGAATTTTCCGAGCCGTCGCCGTTGTTCTGGCGAATCGCATTTCCGCCCGAAGATTGGGATCCTTCCGAGCGCAAGCGCGCTTCGAACACGCCCGCTCCGAAGTTGCCGACTTTGACGCCTAAGCGCTAGATCGGCGAGCCGCAACATATAGGTCCAACTCGATCCAATTCGTCCGCTAAATCGCGGCCGAAAGCTAGCCCTTACTTGGCTCATCATTTTGCAAACCATTGATAGGCTGCCCAGACGATAGGACTCGCGAGTATGAGGCTATCGATGCGGTCGAGCACCCCGCCGTGTCCCGGCAACAAATTGCTCGAATCTTTCACGACTGCGCCGCGCTTCCACGCTGATTCGATCAGATCGCCCATTTGGCCGGCGACATTTGCTAGTCCGGCGATCACGAGCATTTGGATCGCATCCACCTGCAGCCACTTCGCAAAAAACACTCCGACCAGAAGCGATGCGAGCAGGTTGCCGAGGGCGCCTTCCCAGGTTTTCTTAGGGCTTAGCGCCGGGGCCATGGGAACCCGGCCCAATCCTTTGCCAACAAAGTACGCGAGAATGTCTCCGGCCCAGACGAGGCAAAGCGTGAACAGCACCAGCTTCCGCCCGACGAGATTGATTTCATTGATTCGAACCAGGTAACTGAACGGCAGAGCGACAAACAGAAGCCCCGCTGAACTGATCGCCATTGCGGGGAGCACTTCATGGAGTGCCCAGCGTGTGGTGAGTCCGGTCACCACGGCACCGAATACAAAAACCAAGAGCACAGCTTCGATTGAGAGCACGCCTCCTGCGGCGCTGCGCACGATCGAATAACCTTCCGCGAGAGAATGCGTTTCAACCAGGCCAAGCGAATATTGGGAATAGAACAATCCAGCGGCGCAGACGACTGTCCACGTGCGGAACGGCCGCATCGCAATCCGTTCGCCAAGATCGAAAAATTCGAGAAGGGCAAGAATTGCGATTAGAGCGGCTACTGCAGCGAGAAGCCACGCCGGCCCCCACCAGACCAGCGCGACCACGATCGGAATCAGGACGAGAGCTGTAAGAATGCGGAGGAGCATTCGGCGTCAGCCCTTCGCCGCCGCGGACCGCTTACCGTGCGAGCCGCGCTCGTGTTCCGAACGAGTGGCGCTCAGGCCGCCGTAACGCCGTTCGCGTTTCTGGTAATCGATTAAGGCTTCGAGAAGGCTGGCCCGGGAAAAATCTGGCCAGAGCGTCTCGGTGACGTAAATTTCTGCGTAAGCGATTTGCCAGAGCAGAAAATTGCTTACGCGCATCTCGCCACTCGTGCGGATGAGAAGGTCTGGATCGGGCAGGCCCGCGGTATAGAGATGCGCGGCAATCGTTTCCTCATCTGCCCGATATTCCGATTGACCATTTGCGCGGGCTTGTTGAAGCATGGTGTTGAAGGCGTCGACGATTTCCGCCCGCCCGCCATAATTGAGCGCGACTACAAGATTCATCCCCGTGTTGCTGCCCGTTAGATCCGTCGCGCGTTCCAGATCTTGAAGCACTGCAGCGGGTAGACCCGATTCACGGCCGATGATCCTGAGGCGAATGTTGTTCTTCTGAATCGTGGGCAGTTCCCTCTTCAGGTATTCGCGCAGGAGGCGCATCAAGAATTCCACTTCAGCTTGCGGCCGAGTCCAGTTTTCGCGGGAGAACGCGTAGAGAGTTAAGCACGGCAATTTCAGGCGCGCGCAGGCTTCGATAATCTCGCGAGCCGCTTTAACCCCCCGCTGGTGGCCTGCTACGCGCGGCAAATGCCTGCGTTCGGCCCAGCGGCCATTCCCGTCCATGATGATGGCGACGTGGTGGGGTAGGCGCTTGGGATCGAGTTTTTCGAGAAGCTCCGCTTCCTGGCGGTTGGCAGGCTTCCAAAGTTCGCTTGTTTTCACCGGGAGATCACTTGAGGGATGTCCGCGACGGAAAGTAGCACACGGAGAGTACGGGTGCAAGATTGCGGGGGTTCACGGGGTTCGAGCGCCGGGTTAGGCGAGTCTTAGACTCCTTTTACCGCCGATTAGAACTGGGCGCGGAGTCATGTTTTCAGTGGGTTACGGGGATTTCTAATCGCGCCACCGTCGATTAGAAACCCAGTGATGAGTGACAAGTGATGGGTGATGAGCGGGGAAAGAAAATCCAGAGGCGTAGCTGCGGATTCGAGATGAAAAATCGCAATCCGTTCGCGATTAGGAATTCTTAGTGGGCTGTTTTCTCTATGATTTACGCCGAATTCTAATCGCGCATTCGCGATTAGAATCTGGAGGTTCGAAACTCGAGACTGGAAGCTAGAGTTCAGGGCGTACCCCCGCCTGCGAACCAGGGTGGCGGCCGACAGCGTCCTTTGTGTCGTCATATAAAAACGGCCAATGGTAGCAAGAATCGGAGAGTTTGACAATTCGTAAAACTACGCGGAGTCGTGCAAAAGCAAAACCAGCAAGAGCGGTATCAACGGTCAGGGGGTTACAGGGTACTAGTCCGATTGCGCATTGAGTATAAGCAGGAGTGAGCATGCCAATCGGAAGCACTGTTAAGAACGGGGCCCGGCTCTTTCGGGTTGGCATCTTACCCAAGTCTCTTTGGCAAGTCCTCAAACTCTCTCAAATTCCCTCAAGTTTTATGGCAGCGCCTGCTCCCGATTTGGGGGCGAGCGCGTCTAACCGGATGCGCAACGCTCAGGTGAAATGTCTACCCAAAGAGGCAGAGGACGACTCGAACTGTTGCAGGGCACTCTGGACCTGCTGATTTTGCGTACCTTGATCTTTGGACCAGAGCACGGGCAAGGGATCGCGCGCGCTATCCAGCAAACCTCGGATGAAGAGCTGCTCGTCGAGCACGGAGCCCTTTATCCGGCACTCCAACGGCTTGAGGAGCGCGGATGGATTTCCGCGAAGTGGGGAGTCTCCACAAATAACCGCAAGGCTCGCTTTTATTCGCTGACATCTGCCGGCCGCAAACAACTTGTGAAAGAAACCACCAAGTGGAACCGACTGACGGCAGCAATCGAGCGCATTCTCGCGTCTGAGGAGGTTTAGGCCATGTTCCGAGCCATGTTCCGAAGGGGGCGGAAGACGAGCGACTTCGGTGCCGAAAATGAAGCCCATTTACAACTGGAGACAGAACGCCTGCGCGAACAAGGGCTGAGCGAGCAAGACGCACGAGCCGCTGCGCACCGGGCTTTCGGCAACCTAACTCACGCCCAGGAGCGCTTCTACGAATCGAGCCGATGGCTCTGGTGGGATCATTTCTGGCAGGACATTCGGTACGCCCTGCGCATGCTGCGCAAGTCTCCCGGCTTCACCGCCATCGCCGTCTTAACGATTGCCCTAGGCATTGGAGCCACGACAGCGATTTTCAGCGTCGTCGATGCCACGCTCTTGCATCCCCTGCTGTACCCGCAACCGGAGCAGCTCGTAAGCATCCAGGATGATCTTCCCGGCGTGGGGGCGCGGGACGTAGGAATATCAGTACCGGAGTGGCACGATCTCGAGCGTTCCGGGATTTTTGAATATGTTTCGCCCCTGGGCGGTGGCGGGTCCGTGAATCTCACGGGCTCGTCTCAGCCTACGCGTGCCTTCTTTCTTGGCGAAGCGCCGAACTATTTTGCGCTGCTGGGCGTAAAACCGCAGTTGGGCCGCGCGTTTAATCCCGAGGATCATACGCCCGGTTTTAATTTGGAAGCTCTCATTAGCGACGGGCTGTGGAAGCGGGCTTTCGGGAGCGATCCGAATATCTTGGGCAGGAGCCTACGGCTCGACAACGACTTGTATCGCGTAGTCGGCGTTATGCCGCCCGGTTATCACGATCCCGGCCGGACAATTGAAGAACGGAATGTCGAAGTTTGGTTGGGGAACAATTTTGACGCTGCGCCCGCCCCTCCCCCGCTACGTAATTCGCGGTTCATTCCGGAAGCCATCGCGCGAATCAAAACTGGACTAACGATTGCGCAGGCGCAAAGCCGGATAGATGCACTCGTAGCATCTTTGCAGAAAGAATTCCCGGAAGATTATCCGCTGCAGAGCGGATGGACGGTGCGCTTAGTGCCGCTCAAGGAGACAGTGGTCGGCAACGTCCGCCAATCGTTGATTCTGCTGCTTGGGGCCGTCGGATTGGTCCTGCTGATCGGCTGTGTGAACGTCGCGAATTTGCTGCTGGCGCGGGCCAGTGCGAGAGGGCGCGAAATGGCCGTTCGGCAGGCGCTCGGAGCCGCGCGAAACCGGCTGATGTCGCAGCTCCTAACCGAAGGCTTGCTTCTTTCGCTGGCCGGCGGAATTGCCGGTCTAGCGATTCTCTTCTGCACGAAGGGATTTCTGGTGCGACTCGTGCCGGACAGCCTGCCGCGGCTTAATAACATATCGATCAGCTGGCCCGTTTTGCTTTTCGCTCTTGTCTCGACTGTGGTTGCCGGCGCGATCTTCGGCCTGGCTCCCGCGTTGCATGCCGGCCGGCCGGATTTGACTCACATGCTCAAACAGGAAGGGCGCGGCTCGACAGGCTCCGGTGAACAGGCGCGCACGCGCCGCGTGCTGGTGGTTACTGAATTTGCTCTATCTCTGGTGCTGATGATTGCCGCGGGCCTTCTGCTCCGCAGTTTTGCTGATTTGTTGAATGTGCAGCCGGGCTTCAACCCGGAGAATGTAATGGCGGTTCGTACATGGCTGCCTGTGCCAAACGACCCCGAGACCGACATCTATCGAACCCCCGCCCAGGAAGCGCCGTTCATACGCGAGGTGCTTCGTCGTAGCAGGACGCTGCCCGGGGTG
>Ga0307472_100000005_pt1 | contig 55775 bp, 48 predicted proteins | sample atmos_gasesAM5C__2_FD_204582 | JGI IMG/M metagenome (GOLD analysis project Ga0307472, IMG submission 204582) | Hardwood forest soil microbial communities from Morgan-Monroe State Forest, Indiana, United States - atmos_gasesAM5C_05 | ecosystem: Environmental > Terrestrial > Soil > Temperate...
GTGCTCCGCCGTCGGAGACTTACGTTCCGCAACCTTCCTTCTTCACCGGGTTCTCCACCTGCTCATTCCCACTGGCGGAGCAATGCGCCCCAGGATTTTCTGGAAACATACCCAGCATATTTGCCCTGAACGTCCCTTTGCACTGGGTGATCGGAACAACTCAGCAGTGGAACCTCAGCATTCAACGTCAGATTGGCCGGGATTGGTTCGCAGAACTGGGCTACGTGGGTACCAAGGGCACGCGCCTGCGCGGCGACTACGATCCGAACCAGGCCAGACTGGCAACCACCCAGAGTCCGATTAAATTTCCGTTCGCGTGCGGAGGCGGGCCTGGTGTGTGCTCCATCGTGGACTCCACGGTCGAGAACGCGGGTGCGAGAGCTCTCTATTACCCGATCGGGCCAGGACTCTACGAGGAGTTCGCGCCGAACTCCGATTCCCATTACAACGCGCTCCAGGCCACTCTGGGCCATCACTTCGGCCGCGGACTCTATTTCCAGAGTGCCTATACCTACGCCAACTCCATCGACGACGTTTCCACCGCGTCGGTGGCGTTTGTCGCCCGGATCAATGACCAGAACGATCCGCGCGCTTCGCGCGGTCTCTCCGACTTTGCCAAGCGCCAGCGTTGGGTCACAAGCGCTGTTTATCAATTACCGTCTCTCAATAGCATGAACAAACTCACCAGGGCCGCGTTGGGTGGATGGCAGGCCAGTACGGTGATCATCCTGCAATCGGGTTCACCTTTTACCGTTTTCGATCCCGCGGGAGGAAGCGCTTACCAGCTGGCGAGTCCCTCGGCAAGCGCCACCTTTATGCCGGGGTTCAGTTGCGCCAACGCCCTCAGTTCGGGCAGCAAAACTGCGAGACTGGGGAACTGGATCAACGGTGCCGCGTACCAGCCCAACCCGCTTGCTCCTCTTTCCACGGGCGGTTTTAGCGATGCGACGCTTTTCGGGAACACTCCCCGGAACTGCCTCATTGGACCGCCGCAAAAGAACGTGGACTTCAGCTTAGGAAAAATCTTTAAGCTCACGGAGTCACAGAACCTGCGGTTCCTGGTCGATTTCTTCAATTTGTTCAACCATCCCTCGTTCGCGAATCCGGCGTTTGCGTCGGTGGGTTCGACTCCAGGCTCCGGCTCGGCTCCGATCACTTCAACCATCGGCACGCCGAGGTTGATTCAGTTTTCTTTGAAGTACTCGTTTTGAATGGAAAAAGGGGCGCACGTGAGTACGCCCCTTATCAACAACAACGCAGTTGGGGCTTGTACTGCAGGCGGTTTTTAGATGTCGCCAGAATTAACGATAAATGGATGGCACACGGTTCCGGTTTCGGTGATCTTCCAGCCTGCTTCGCGTTTGTTCTGAGAGGCCGAACAGGCCCACATCGTCGGAGCTGCACTGGATTCAAAGAGGAGTCTTCGCCGCGGTTCCGCTTATGCGTCTTGGCTTAAGGCTGCGGCGGTGAATGTGGCCAGCTCCATGAAGACTGCCTCCGCTCCCGCTTCCCGTTGCTCGCGAGGCAGAGCGAGATGGCGGTCGATTTTCTCCTGCATGATTTGAACGGCAGAGGACGTTGTGTGTGCGCACAAGGACTGCAGCAGCACGTGGTGGGTCTGTTTCCGTTCCAGAAGTTCCAGGCCATCGAGGATCTGGCGATGAGAAGGTCCTTCCCAGATTGCGAGGATCATGGCCTCTCGTAGCCAGCGCTCCACACGGTATTCTGCCAGGGTTCCCAACCCTCCATGGACCTCCATCGCCCATTTGGCGGTTTGCACGGCGAGTTCTGCGGTCCAGTACTTCGCCAGATGCGTAACTAAACGAAACAAATGGTAGCGCTCGGAGTAAGGAGGCTTCTGTTGCCAGACCTCGTTGGCAAGCTCAAGCGCCTTCCATGCGAGTTTTGACGCCGCTTGCAATTGTGCAAAGCGATCATCAAACTGACGGCGCATCAACGGTTGCTCGATCAGCGGCTTGCCAAAAACGATCCGGTTCTGGGCAAAGGAAAGAGCGTCGGCCGCAGCCCGTTGCGCCAGCGCGACGCTTCCCAACGCGTTCGCAACCCGCGACAAATTTAGAACTTCGAGAATGAGATACACGCCATGTTCGGGCTCGCCCAAAAGCCATGCCTCACTTTCCCGCAGTTCGATCTCGCCGGTGGGGACCGAGCGAGTGGCGATTTTGTCTTTGAGTCTCCGGATGAAGTAATTGAGCTGTCCATCCTGACGGCAGCGCGGAACAAGGAAAAGCGCGAGTCCGCGCACGCCCGAGCAAGCGCCTTCCGGCCGCGCTGCCACCACGGCTGCCTCAGCCCTGCGTTGCTGGCGAAGTACTTGTCACCCGTCAAGCGCCAATGGCCCTCTACTAACCGGCCAACAGTGGCAACGTTCGAGCCAAGATCAGATCCACCCTTGATCTCCGTCATCCACGTGGCTCCTTGCCATACGGCATCGTCTTTCTGTAATAACTTCGGCAAGAAGCGCTGTTGCAAGACGGTCTCCCCGTACTTCATCAATGGTGCAAGTGTCCCCAACGACACCGTGTAGGGGCAGGCCAGGCCAGGATCGTAGAAAGAGGTCAGGTAGATGACCAAGCCGGCGGGGAACAGGGTCTTCTCCTCGAATACACGCCAGAGCGGGCCGGCGCGATAGCCGCGTTTCAGCATCCTCCAGTACTCCGGCGAGAAAAGGATCTCATCGACCCGCGCGCCGGAGCCGTCAAACATTCGCAACCATGGAGTCCCCGCGCGGTCAACCGCATCAGAGATCGCTTGGCCTTCCTTCTCCCACCAGGATGCGTATTCTTGCAGCCAGTCTGGCAGAACATCGCAGCCCATGAACTGCAGAAAACGAAGAGGGGACTGCAGGCTCTCGAGTGGCATGGTGGGAGTGGACATCGCGCGATTGTAGCTCAGGCGGAAAGAGAAGCTGACCGCCGTTCCATACATGAGGAGGGGAAAAGGGATCCCGTAATCGATTTCTGCGGTACAGGCTGTCTTGTCTTCCAATGCGTGCGGATCACCGCGAGCAGGCTCAGACACAAGAGAGCCACTGCAAATGCAATGACAAATGCTCCCGCGTGCCGATTACCAGCCATCATATTTCCGGTTGGATGCACCCCAGAGAAGTTGCGGGGAGAAGAAATCGAGCCCGAGGATCGGGAGCACTGGCGAGAGTGCAACCCATTGCAGTTTCGATGACCCGCACAGGCTCAGCTACTTACGAAGTCATGCTCATCTTTGGCGGGCCACCCAACTGTCCCGGGCCGGGCTCGGGGCCGAAGAACTCGCCTCCCAACAGCAACCGCTCGATTGCGCGGATGAGGTTCCGTGCAGCTTGCGATTTGAGAACATATCCCTGGGCCTTGGCCTGGCGGACCTCGGTGGAGAGTCTGTCGGACTCGTGCATCGTGAACATCAAAATGCGCGGTCGCGGGTCGAGATCCGCGATGAGAGCTGCGGCCTCCAATCCGCTCATCACCGGCATAGTGATGTCGAGGACGACGATGTCGGGGCGAAGCCTTTTGACAGCCTCGATCGCATCCTGGCCGTTGGTGGCCTCTCCCGAGATCTCCCATTCCGGTCGCGAGCGGCGAATCAGTCCCCGGACTCCCTCTCGAACGATTTCATGATCGTCAACAATCAGAATCCGGGGTCGCATTCCTCCACCCATGTATTCTCGAGAATATATTTCTGCAATCGCTGCTGCATTCTTATTTGTCTATGATTTTGTCAGTTGGGCCGGAACCATCGCGCGTACGATCGTGCCTTCTTTCGTCGAGGTTAATTCGAGAGTTCCGCCGAGTTGGCGCATTCTCTCGTTCATGCCGCGCAATCCGACCCCCAGTTGTCCCATCCAGTCCTGGCTCGATTGCTCCAGAAGTCCCGGGGGGAGACCTTTCCCACGGTCGCGGACTTCCAGGACACCCATTCCATCTTTCGAGAAAAGTCGAACCTCAGCGGTCGGGCTTCCCGAATGCCGGTGAACATTCGTGAGGCTTTCCTGAAAAACGCGGAACAGGGCTAACTCTGCGTCTCGAGGCAAGCGCGTAAAGTCGATCGCTACCTTAAGCGTGGTCTTAATGCCGCTGCGTGCCGAGAAGCCGTCCAGATACCACGGGATGGCTGACTTCAATCCCATCTCTTCCAGCATGGGTGGATACAACAGGTAGGAGATGGTGCGAAGTTCTTTGATCGAATCTTCCGTGAGACGGATACACTGGGCAACGTCATCGGCGGCTTCGTCGTCGGTTCGTTTTCCCACGACCGATACCAGTGAATCCAACTTCATCTTCAACACTGCCAGGGACTGCCCCAAGCTGTCGTGGAGATCCCGCCCAATGCGCCGGCGCTCTTCATCCTGGGTACGGAGCAAATGGAGGGACAAATCGCGCAGCGACTTCTCGGATTCGCGGAGGCGCATTTCCGCTTGTTGCTTCTCCGCGATTTCTCTTTGCAGAGCCCTTTGAGCTTGCATTCGCTCCGTAGAATCCCGCGTTACCTTGCCGAAGCCGATCAGCTTTCCTGTTTCATCGTGGACCGCGGTGATGATCACGTTCGCCCAGAAGCGGGACCCGTCTTTGCGTATGCGCCAACCTTCATCTTCGAATCGGCCTTCCTTGGCGGCCACTTTCAGTTCCCACTGAGGCTTGCCTGCCTGCAAGTCCTGCTCGGGATAGAAACGCGAGAAATGTGAGCCGATAATCTCTGAAGCCTTATAACCCTTGATGCGTTCTGCCCCGCGGTTCCAAGTGGCGACATGACCCTCGGGATCAAGCATGAAGATCGCGTAGTCGCGTACCGCTTCGACGAACAACTGGAATCGTTGCTCACTTCGACGCAACGCCAGCTCTTTTTCGAGCATTTGTGCCTTGAGTTGAAGCTGGGCAAGGCTGCGAAGCGATGCTTCTTCGCTACTCAACATCATTTTGTTTTCGTTGGGGACCACGTCGGAGTGTTGACGGCACATCTCGAGGAAAGGCTGGATGTCCTTTTCATCGCTGAAACCCGTCACCGGATACGCGCACAGAAGAAAAAAGCGATGTTCGTCGGCCAGCTTGTTCCAGAGCCGTTCTACACGAATCGCTTCCTGCGTTTTTCCTTCGGCCCACAACAAAGCAACCAGTTCCCCGAAGACAGCGATGCGGCGATTGGCCTGCGGCCCGGCATCCCTGATTTGTGTTAAAGCGGCGCGGATGACCTCCATGAACCGGAGTTCGTCGATTGAATCATTCACCATGAACCGAGGCAGCAGCTCCCGCGCATCGAGAACAATGTAACGCCCTTGTCGGATTGCCATCCCGGTATCAAGTCCACGTTGTCGCAGGCTCTGTTCGAGGGAGTGGGCATGCGCGCGCGTGGCGACGATGAGAGCTCCGTCACCGGCAGATAGCGCACCACCGATAAATCCGGTCAGGATCTCCAGCAAAAACGCGTCATCGCTATACAACTGAACAGCGTGTCCGCTTTTTTCGCGGCCGAGCGACTGCTCGAACTGTGGCATGGCGTCAAAGTTCGTGCTCGGGCTAGCTGTACTCATCTCATCCCTTCGGGCAGCTTGATCCTTCTATGCACACTACTGCGATGTTGTTTCACAGGGTTACGGCAAAGAATAAAAAGATGGCACGCAAGATTCAAACCCTGCGCAATCAATTATCTTCTGCCCCCCGGTGCGAATCAGTCCATACAGGAAACACTGCATTGTCAATGTGATGCGGAATGAACCGAAAAACATTGCTCTCACAGGGCTTCCAGTAACAGAGAAAAGTCCAGCGCGCAGTTGGAGTTCCAAGAAGACCCCGTGGGTTGCCTGTCAAAAAAAACCATTCATAATCTGCGAGGGTTGCACTCGAACGCTTGTGGAATTCTGATCAGGCTCGCATGCGCGGAACTTCGTCTTGTGCGGTCAAGGACATATCCCCCGGCGTGGTTCCGCCTGCGACTTGCTCATAAACTCGAAGGACGCTACGGGCGGAGGCGTCCCAGGAGAAACGCTTGGCCTGTTCATATCCTCGCTGCTTTAATTTTTCGCGCAAGCTTTGATCGATCAGGACGCGATGGGTAGCACGCATGATTTCGAACACGTTCTCGGGATTTACCAGCACCGCCGCATTGCCTACCACTTCCGGCAGTGACGAGGTGTTCGAGGTTACGACCGGAGTGCCATGCGCCATCGCTTCCAGCGGCGGCAAGCCAAATCCTTCGTAGAGCGACGGAAAGAGGAAGACGTTTGCGATGTCGTAGAAAATCCGCAGAACCTCGATGGGCACGAAGCCGAAAAAGCGGACGTCATTGCTTACGCCGCTGCGAATGACGGTGCGCCGCAGATCGGGATGCCCGGATAGATCATCCCCAATGATGATCAGCTTCAGATCGCGGAACTTGTTCTCCTTCTCCAGTTCTCCCCGGAGCGCCGAAAAGGCTTCGATGATGCGCACGAGATTCTTGTGAGGACTGATTCTTCCCGCATACAGCAAGAACGGATAGTTCACCAGATATCGTTCCGCAATTAACTGGCGCTCAGCGTCGGTGGCGTGGCCGTGCAGGAAACGCTCGTCGATGGCGTTGTAGACCACTTCCACCTTTTTGGATGGAATTCCGAACAACTGCTCGATTTCGCTCTTGGAGAATTGCGAAACGGCAAAGATGCGGGCCGCTCCTTTGAGCACTCTGCGCGTGAGTTGGTAGTGCATCGAGCGACGCAGGCTGGAGTGGGCCTTCGAACGCGACATGTGCTCGAGCACATCGTGCACCGTGATTACGTACGGGCACGGCAAAGTGCGAGGCAGCCAGAACAGATTAGGAATGTGGACGAGGTCGACCTGCAGCCGCTTCAGGATGGTGCGGAATTCGAAGTATCCTTTGGCGGTCGTGTCCTGCTCGAGTAAGGGCACACTATGAAAGTTTGGCGGGAGCGGACCAATCTCCTTCACTTTTTCGGGAGAGCCAATCAGGAAATACTTGCTCCGGCGATCGAGCCGGCCCAGGGCCCGCACGATGTTGCGGGTGTAAGTTCCGATGCCGAACTCCGTCATGCGACGGATGTCGATGGCGATCTTCACCGGACGATTTAACCACAGGTAAGGCGGCCCGCTACAAGGATTTCGCGGGATCTGGCGAACGACCAGCCGGTACCGGGACTCGCATCAGAGGTGGGGCACCTCCCTTTGATACCGCATCAGGCGCGGACTTCGGCATGGGCTTTGGCCCGACGCTCGGCATAGAGCGGAAACGCTTCGGCCAGTTCCAGGACCTGCCCGCGGATCTTCGCCAGAACATCGGCTTCCTTGCGATGCTGCAGGGCCTCGGAAATCCAGCGGGCCACCTGGCGCATTTCCGTCTCTTTCATGCCACGGGTGGTCAGCGCGGGGCTTCCAATGCGGATGCCACTCGGCTTCAAGGGTGGGTTGGTGTCAAAGGGAATCGCATTCTTGTTGACGGTGATGGCAGCCTCGCCTAGCGCCTTTTCGGCCTCGCTACCCAGCATTCCCTTGGCAAACACGTCGACGAGCATCACATGGGTATCGGTGCCGCCGGAGATGATGCGGTAGCCTTCCGCGGCGAGCGTCTCCGCAAGGACCTTGGCGTTTGCCACCACCTGGCGCGCGTATACCTTGAACTCCGGCTGCATGGCTTCCTGGAAGCAGACTGCCTTCGCCGCGATGATGTGGACCAGCGGACCGCCCTGCATCCCCGGAAACACCGTCTTATCGATGGCAGGTCCCAGGTCAGCCTTGGCCAAAATCATGCCAGCACGTGGGCCGCGCAGCGTTTTGTGCGTGGTCGAAGTGACAATCTGCGCATGCGGAACCGGTGAAGGATGCACGCCGCCGGCAACCAGTCCGGCGAAATGCGCCATGTCGACCAGGTAGATGGCACCGACCTTGTCGGCGATCTGCCGCATGCGCGCAAAGTCGATGATGCGCGGGTAGGCGCTGCCCCCACCGATGATCATCTTGGGGCGTTCTTTTTCGGCGAGGCGCTCCAACTCGTCATAGTCGATGGCCTCGGTCTCTTTAGTCACGCCGTACGGGATGATCTTGTACGTCTTGCCGGAGAAGTTCAGATGATGGCCGTGTGTGAGGTGGCCTCCGTGCGCCAGGTTCAGGCCCAGGATGGTGTCGCCCGGCTGCAGAACCGCTGCGTAGGCGGCCATATTGGCCTGCGATCCTGCATGCGGTTGCACGTTCGCATATTCGGCCTTAAAGAGCTGTTTCGCCCGAGTGCGCGCCAGTTCCTCGACCACATCGGTGAACTCACATCCACCGTAATAGCGCTTGCCCGGATAGCCCTCCGCATACTTGTTGGTGAAGACGGAGCCCGCGGCTTCGAGCACGGCCTCGCTCACGAAGTTCTCCGAGGCAATCAACTCCAGGCCTTCGTGCTGACGGCGAGTCTCATTGTCGATGGCGGCCGCAATCTGCGGGTCTGTCTCGGCCAAGCTACGGTACATGGAAGGATTGCTCATGGGAGTCTCCGGGTACTACAGGCTGCAGTCAGGCAGCTCACGAATTCAAGTTCGAATAGACGTTCGGATCATGACGCTCCATCCAGCGATCCGGCGCCGCCAGAGGCGTAAAACCGAACTGCGAGTACAACGAGTGCGCGTCGCGGGTGGAGAGAGTCCAGCGCCGCAAGTCTTGTAACAGTGGATGTGAGACGATGCACTCCATCAACCACTTCCCCAGGCCGCGTCCACGATAGGCTTCCAGGACGAAGACGTCGCCCACGTATGCATAGGTTGCGAAATCGCTGACCGCCCTGGCAAAACCGGCTTGCTTGTCCCCGCGATACAGGCCAAAGCACAGCGAGTTCTCCAGCGAGCGGCGGACCGTCTCTTTCGGAATTCCTTTGGCCCAGTAGCAATTCGTGAGAAAAGAATGAATCGCGTCGACATCCAGGCGAGCGCGGTCAGTGCTGATCAGAAACTCGCCTCTCCGATACTCCTGAATGGGTGCAGTCAACGTCGCCATGGGTGCGAGCGCTGCTCGCGTCCGGCCTCCACCAAGATTTTACGCTTCAAATGCGGTTCGGAAAAACGACGCCAGCTGCCACCCGTCCATGTATTTGTAAGGCGTTTCTCCCGTGGTGTAGTGACCACAGGGCAGGACCACGACTTTGTGATCCAGATGATGCGCTGCGAATTCACTGACCACCTGGCGAGAAAACTCGGGAAGAAAAGTCAGATCGTAGTCAGCGTAAATGACCAGCGACTTCTTGCGATACCTCGCGAACTTGTCGAAATAGACCATCGGGCTGATCGCGAGCCAGAGCTGGCGCAGGCGTTCGAGGTCGATGGCGGCTTCGATCCCCTGGCGAATGTGGCGAGTGGTCTGACCGTGCCAGACTACGTCGGCAAAGTAGGTGGACGCGTGATTAAAAGCGGCGGCCCGAATGCGCGCATCGTGCGCGCTGGCAATGAAGGCGTAGCAGGAGCCGAGGCTCGTCCCGATCAGGCCGAGTTGGTTGTAGCCTTGCTGCTCGAGCCAGTCGAGGCAGCAGCGGATATCGACCACACCCTGGCGCACGGCATCGAGCGTGCGTCCGATGTTGGCGGAAACGGCATAGTCCGCACGGCGAATCTCAGCGGGCATGCGGATATCGTGATAAGGCATGCTCAAGCGGAGGACTGCAACATTCAGCAGGTTGAGAACCTTGCAGAGGGCGGTATAGGCAATGGCATCCGCGTTCCAGTGGGGAAGCAGAATGACAGCCCGGCGACCACGGGCAGGGAACCAGCGGGCATTCGCGAGATTGTTCTCCGGGTAGGGCGTCCGTACCGGGGATGTGAAACGGAGAAAGTCTGCGAAGCTTCCGCGCACTTTCGCTTCGAGCTTCGGATCGGGAACTTCACGCGTGCTGAAGACTTGCACCTCGCGGCGCTCGATCCGGAAATCGGTTGGGACTCGATAGGAATAAAATTCGTCGCTCGCCGCGATGATGCGCTGGTTGTAGTCCGCGAAGAACTTCTCCGGGTCGGCGGGTATCTGCCCCGCGGGAATCCCATTGCGGCAGGGCCAGTCGTGAGCGAACTCGGTGCCCCATTCGAGGTCGCGGACCACTCGATTGTTATCAACCGAGGTGAGCCGGTCTTCCCACTCGTACATCCATTTGGCGTAGCGCGATCGCATGTCTTAACTCTCAATATAGCAGGCACATGCGAACCAGACAGCCAGGACGCAGCCAGCAGCGAATGGCTGCATTCAATGGGGATTTCGAGCTTTGTTAAGGAAGATGCACTCGGGGCACGCGCTTGGAAATGCCGCACAGGATCTCGTAGGGAACGGTCCCCGATAACTCGGCCAACTCGGCCGCGTCAACCTTGAGGGAACCTCGGCTTCCGATCAGCATCGCATCGTCGCCTTCCGCGGCATTTGGAATTTTCGAGACATCGACCAGGGTCAAGTCCATGGAGACTGCGCCCACGATAGGCGCGTAACCATTCCGAATGATCACCCGTCCTCGATTGGAGAGCGCGCGGCGGTAGCCATCGGCGTAGCCCACTGGCAACACGGCAATCCGGGAGGGTGCGGTGGTTTTGTACGTGCCGCCGTAGCCGACCGGTTGTCCGGCCGCGAATTGGCGAATTGAGATGATGCGCGTTCTCCAGGAGAGAGCCGGTCGAACACGAATCGTTGGCCGGTTATCAGCAGACGCTTTCATGCTGCGCAGCGGTAGCGTGTACCCGTAAAGCGCAATGCCGGGACGTACCATGTCTCTCCAGCTGTCGGAACGAGCAAGAATTCCGCCGGTATTGTCCATGTGGCACAGCGCAGGAGAAAGGCCAGCGTCTTTAACGATGCGCAGGGCCCGCTCGAAATTTTCGATCTGCAGTTGGGTCTCGGGCGCGTCCGTGACTTCCGAGGATGCGAAATGGGTGGAAACTCCCTCCAGCACGATGTGCGATGCGCGCTGGATCACGCGGCACATCGAAGGAAGTTCGGCAAGCGTCACCCCGAGACGCCCCATTCCACTGTCGATCTTCAGGTGAATCGGCTGCGGCCCTGCCCCCAATCGCTGGGCAGCGTCGCTGAGCACCTCCACATGCCAGGGTTCCCAGACGGTGGCGGTCAGGTTCTGGCGGACTACCTCATCCTCTTCGCCACGCCAGAATCCGGTCATCAACAGAATACGGCTGCGCACTCCTGCCGAGCGCAACGGCATACCTTCATCGGTAGTTGTCACCCCGAGCCACTTGGCCCCTGCGGACTCGAGCGACAAGGCGCACGGGGTGGCGCCATGTCCGTAGGCGTCCGCCTTGATCACCGCGCATACCGTCACGCGTGGACCCACGTGACGCTGGACGGCGCGGAAGTTTTCCCGCAAAGCGCTGAGCGAAATTTCCGCCCAGGTGGGCCGCACCGATTGCCGGGGAGCTACATCGAGTGTCGCTGAACTCACGGTCTCGCGATTATATCGGCTGGCAACTTCGGAGACGCCGTTTTCCCGTGTCCTGCTTGATGCCGCCCGTTGTGATCTCAATAGCTGACCAACACATCTCCTAACCGCCCGATAGAGAAAAATTTACGGTGACTTGCGTTTCGACTTCGACCGGTTCGTCATTCAGAATGTACGGTCGATAGCGCCACTGCCGCACAGCATTGATTGCAGCGCCCACCAGCATGGGATGTCCGCTGATCACATTCAAATTTTCGATCGTCCCGCTGCGGCTGATGATGGCCCGCAGGAGTACGGATCCCTGGATGCGAGCGGACCTGGCGAGCGGCGGATATACGGGTTGGACCTTGTAGATCAGATTGCCCTCCATCATGTGAGAAATTCGCGGCGGACGTGCCACCGGCTTCGGCGGGGGCGGCACGATGGTGGCCGTGGTTCCGAGGCCTCCGGGAATCGCATTGGCATTCGACATTGGACCAACGCCCCCAGGAACGCAGATCGCACACGGAGTCCCTTCATTTGGCGGCGAGTCCTCTATTACCGGCGGCACGCCAATTGGAATGGTTGGTGGGGCCACCACGATTCCATCAAAAATGTTGCTTTGGTGAAGACCTGTGGCGGGACGGTGTGGTCCCACAGGCGGCGGGCCTGGCGGAGGCAAAGGCGCACTCATCGAAATCAAATGCAGTTTTGGAAGTCCCTCAGTGTAGAGCAGCGGCAGCATCAGCAGGATCGCGATTCCCACCGTTTGCAGCGCAAACGATGCCAGCGTCGTCCAGCCTCGGCGGCCATGATTGGTCCAGTGATTTTCAAGCAGACTGTCAGCGAACATGGTGTCCTCCAAAGCGCAAATTGCTTAGCTATAAGGACACCGGGTCCGATGTTCGTGGCTTCTCTCGCACAAAGAAAAGGCCGCGCGGTTAGCGCGGCCTCCGGGAACATTTGCGACACACTCGGTGTCGCAGCGAAATCTACTTTGGCGGCTCCGCAGGCTTCACGGGCGGGGTCGTGGGCTTGGTGCCCGTACCTGCCGGCCTGGCAGCACCGGCGGGCTTGGCGGCCCCGGTCGAAGGCGGAGGCGCGACGCCCGATTGCGAGTTATACACGTCCACCACCGGCTTGGTCACATCGACAGACTCGCCCCACCACACCACCGGGCTTTGCGGCCAGGGTTGGGAGGTATCGACGATCATACCGAAGCCATTGTCGGTCGCGTACTTGATGAGCACGGGCCCCAGTTTCTGGAGGATGCGCTGCGCGATTTCGTTCTGCTGATTCTGTGCATCTTCGCGGGCATCCTGCAGTTGGCGGTCGAGAGATTTCTGCTTGGTCTCGATCTGCTTCACCAGATTGGCGCGGGCGTCCTCGTTCAACTTGTCGCCTTGCGTGTTCAGTTGTTTCTTGAGGCTCTCGATTTCGTCGTTCTGACCCTTCAGTTCATTCTGCTTCGGTTCCAGTTTCTTGCTGAGGGCTTCAAAATCGCGCCGTCCTTCGTTGGTGGCGAAGATCGCCTGCTCCATGCTGATGGTGCCAATCTTGGTTCCGGGCCCTGTGGCTGCGGGCGCGGCGGCTGCGGCGGAAGCAGGGGCGGCGGCCGGATTGGCCGCGGCACTGCCCGTTTGAGCCAAGGCACCCACTGAGACTACGAAAGCCATGGCCAGAAGAATACGCGTGAACTTGCTTTTCATTGGATCGCTTGGACTCCTTGGAAATTGTTTCGGGAAATTTGGGTTACATCAATTCTTCCCAGGCATACGCTGGGCCGTGCCACTAGGTTGACCGGGTCTTGAAGCAGGCGATCCCGCTGAACCGGGGCGCAAGCTGACTTTCAGCTACGCACAACGAACCTGATATGCGTGGCGGCACACCCCGACCTTCGTTCTCAGGGCAGAAGTCGATACATTATAGCACTCAGCCGCAAAGGTTTTGCATTGTAGGCGGGGCCGTCAGAACGTCGTCGCCACCGTGAAGCGGAACGTCTTGCGCGGCTCCCGCAGCGTGAAATTCGCGCCATAAGTGTTAATCGCCTGCGTATATGTGTAGTCCCCAGCGGCTTTGTAGAGGAATGGAGCCGTTGCCCCCGGGAACATACTACGTGTAATGGCAGTGGGGGCCGCGGCGTTCGAGTCCAGGCGAAGCGGGTTGTAGGCCCAGTAGATACGGAACGGTGCATTGATTACCGGCAGCATCACCTGCAGTTCCAGCCCGGTGGACATGCGCGGAGTCCAGTTCGTGCCCGCGACAGGCTTCAGATACTGCGAGAAGGTCAGCTTCTCCCCGCCCAGGCAGTTCAGGGCGATATCGAGCTGGGGACATCCAAATAGTGTGTTGTTAATGTCGCTCAGTTGGCCCGGATTGATACGCAACTGCGTGGTCCGGACGATGGGATCGATGCCGACGTCCATGAACGGTGCGAGCGTCACCGGTCCCACAATGGAGATGCGGTACTCAGCGTTGCCGAACATGCTCAAATCTCCGCCAGGCTGCACGATGGTTTGCACGGGAAGCGGGATGGTGTAGGCGCCCGAGCGCGGATTCGAGGGGTCCTTGAGCACCAGCGAGCCATCGGGGTTCGTCAGGTTAACGGTTGCCCGGTTGGGTAGGAAGGCGATGGGCGACACCGAGCGAATATCGAACCCGCGCAGGTCGTTTTCACCACCCATATAGAAACGCTGGAAGGGCGGTGCAACCAGGCCGCCGTATCCACTGAGAAACGATCCCTGGAAATTCAGCCCAATCGCGTTGCGACGCTTCTGCACTGGGAAGAACTGTTTGTACTGCAGAATCGGCCGCACCGATTTCACGGTTCCGCCCAGGCCAGCGAACTCGCCGCCGATGAAGAGTTGTTTGCCGCTGTGGGGCTGGTAGGCGGCATCCAGAGTGTTAATCGAGAAGCTGGGCAGGATCTTGCTGGTGATGATACCGGTCAGCGCGTTCGGGCCGGAAATTCCACGAAATGCCAGGTTCGTAAACAGTGCCTTGGATGCATCGCTCAGCGCGATCAAGGAGGAGTTGTCGAAGGAGTAGGTGATGCCTACGCGCTTGAGCGAACGATGCAGAGGGTAGCTCAGCGAAGAAGTGAACCCAGTGCTCGACTGCGTGTAGTTCTGGAGGTTCTGAAGATAAAACGAGGGCAGGTTCAGTTGCTGTCCGCTGAGAATCGCGTACTGCCTCGCCTGGTTGTAACTGGTGCGGGTGGTGTAGACGGTGAATCCGGCCTGCAGCGGACGATCCCACAAGTAGGGTTCAGTGAAGCCAAACAGAATGCTGCGCATCAGGTTTCCGATGCTGGCCTGAATCTGCAGAGTTTCGCCCAGCCCGAGGAAGTTATTGGTGGTGTAGCTTAAACCAATAAACGCACCTTCCAGTCCGCTGACACCGCCATTCAAGCCGATGCTGTTCTTGCCTTTCTCGTGCACTTTCAGGGCGAGATCGACGCTGCCTTCCTTTTCGTCGAGCTTCTTGTCGGTGGTGTTCGGATCGTCGGGCTTCAGTTGATCGAAGTAGCCCAGCTGGTTGAGGCGAAGCAGGCTGAATTCCCACAGCCGCGAATTGTAGACCTGCCCTTCTTCGAGGGCGATTTCGCGCCGGATGACCTTGTCGCGGGTCGTGGTGTTGCCCTGGAATTCGATGCGGCGTACGTAGAACTGCTTGCCCTCATCGACATCGATCTCGAGGAAAATCAGCTTCTTCTCGTCATCAAATTTCGTGTCCGGTACCGAGGTGAAGTTGATATAGCCATACTCGCCGTATGCCTTGCGCAGATTTTCGAGGCCCTTGCCGATTTTTTCGCGGCTGAAAATGTCGCCGTCTTTGATGGGAAACAGAGCACGGAGAGCCTTATTGTTGGTAATGGCCTTGTTGTTCTTGAACGTGATGCTCGAAAGCCTGTAGCGATCGCCTTCCTCGATCGGCATCGTAATGTCGACCGCCTTGCCGGGACCTTTCTGCAACAAAGGAATATGGACACCCGCGTGGCCGGTGTCATGGATTTCTGTTTTCGGGTCCTGTACGAGGACTTTGAAAAAGCCGCGGTTCTGGTATTCGTTGCGGACACGCTCGGTGTCCTCTTCAAGCTTGGTCGCGTCGTAAGTCTTCGCGAAAATGTTCTCGAGGAAGATGGAATGGGGTATGCCGATCGGCTTTAAGTTCTTCATCGCAGCCCGCAGTGTTCGGCTGTTGACGTTGCGGTTCCCCTGAAAACGGATGCGGCCCACTTTGACCTTCGGGCCTTCCTTCACCACGAACGTGATGCCAACCGCCGCCGGGGGAATGGGCCGAACTTCCGAGCGGATACTGGCAAATTGCCGGCCATGCTCAGCTAACAACTCCTTGATCGCGACTTCGGCCTTCTTGATGCGTGTCGGGTCGTATTGGCTTTCGACCGATAGTCCGACCTTGCGCTCCTTGAAGCGGTCGAGCACGTCGCTGGTGGAAACCGAACTCAGGCCGGTGTAGTTGATCTCACGAATGGTCGGTTTTTCTTTCACGTACACGTGGATGCGCCAGCCTTTGGGTGTCTGCTCGCGCTCGAAGCGGACGTCTTCGAAGTAACCGGTGTTCCACAGTGAGTTGAAATCGCGTTCCAGGCCGGCTGGGTCGTAGACATCACCCGCATGGGTGAAAATGCGCGCCTTGACGGTATCGGCAGGGATGCGTCGGTTGCCGTGAATGACAATCTCGGTGATGAGGTCCTGCTGGGCCCAGCCACGCGGACAGAGCAAGATCATGAACGCGAGCAGCAGGCTGGTGACGAGATCCTGCACTCCCTGTCGCCTTCCTCTCCAACGCCATGGAAATGATGGAGATGCCGAGTTCGCCGAAGGACGGAGCCCGTGCTGGCGCGCGACAGGGATATCCGGATGAAAGCGAAAGAGAATCGCTACTACCTCGGCCACAGGGAGTTAGGAAAACCGCAATTATACGGTAGACCGAGGGGCACCGTCCAAGTCTCGGCCTACTCTTTCCAGGGTTTATGTCGACGAAGGGGTCGGCGTCGCCAACTCCACCTCAACCAAGACGGAATAAAACGTGGCGGAGTTGCCCATGTCAGTAAGTTTTTCTGAGGTGAGTGCGTTGATATTACTTCCGCCCGCGGTCAGCTTCGCCCAGTTCAGCGCAGCGGCCACCACTCCCGGCTGAACGGCGCCGTTCACTCGGGCTCGCAGAAGCAATTCGCCACGTCGATTGAACACTCTCACCGGGTCGCCGTCACGGATGCCACGTTTGCGGGCATCCGCCGTGTGGATTTCCAAAAGTCCGATCTCCTCGAGCCTCTGCACCGACGGAAGGTTGGAAAACGTAGAATTCAGGAAATTGTCGGCCTTGCGGGCAAGCAGTTCGAGCGGAAACGATGCGGCGCGTTTCCCGTGACGCGACTCCTCGGGCGGATTGAATGCCGCCACTGGATCGAGTCCCTGAGCGGCGAGCGCAGGGCTGTAGAGTTCCGCTTTGCCGCTTGGTGTTTGAAATCTACCTTCCGCGAATGGGAGAAAGGGCGCATAACTGGCTTCTGACTGTGAACCGTCGAAATTGAGTCGGACATGCCCTTGGCGTTCGAGGCGCGTCCGGTCGATTCCCTTCAGCCAGGGATTGGGAGCATTCAGAGCCTGATCGATCATCTCGTCCACTGACTCGCGGAAACATGCGTCGCCGAACCCCATTGCGTCAGCCAGCGCTCGAAAAACCTCCACGTTCGACCGGCATTCCCCCAAGGGTTCAATGGCCTGGTGCGACATCTGCAGGTAGTAGTGACCGTATGCCGTCTGCAGGTCTTTGTGTTCGAAGAACGTGGTTGCCGGCAGAATAATATCCGCGTAGTCGGTGGTGTCGGTAAAGAACTGCTCGTGTACCACTGTGAACAGGTCGGCCCGGCGCAGCCCACGGATCACCTCGTTGTGGTTGGGGCAGACCGCGGCCGGGTTCGAGTTATAGACGAACAGCGCCTGGATCGGTGGATCGGCGAGCGTGTTCAGGGCCTTGCCCAACTCGACCATGTTGACCACCCGCGCGGGACGACCAAGCGCCGTTTGCATCAGGTCCGCGCGCTCCAACCCATCGCGCTTCAGACCGGGCGCGCCACTGAGCGAAAGCTGCAAGCCTCCCCCCACTTCTTTCCAGGAACCCGTGATGCAGGGCAGCATGGCAACGGCGCGGGTCGACATGCCTCCGCCCTGCGCCCGCTGCACTCCATAATTCAGGCGGATCACGGCCGGGCGCTTCGTCGCATATTCGCGGGCGAGCTGCCGAATGTCGGCGGCGGAGATGCCCGTCCATTGCGCCACGCGGTCAGGCGGGTAATCTTTGACCTTCTCTTTCAGTTGCTCAAATCCCGTGGTGTACTTCGAAATGTAGTCAGCGTCGTGCAGGCCTTCGGAAATGATGACGTGCATCATTCCCAGGGCCAGCGCTGAGTCGGTCCCCGGGTTTATGGGAAGATACCAGTCCGCGCACTTCGCGGTTCGCGTGCGGTAAGGGTCAATGACAACCAGCTTTGCGCCCGCGCGCCGCGCCTCTTCGATGAAGGGCCACAGGTGCACGTTGTTGCCGTGAATGTTCGCTCCCCAGGCGATGATGTAACGCGAGTGCCGGAATTGCTCCGGCTCCGTGCCCATCTTCACGCCGAGCACCGACTTCAGCCCGGCTTCCCCGGCGGCGGAACAGATCGCGCGTTCCAGTTGCGAGGCGCCCAAACGATGGAAGAACCGGCGGTCCATCGACGCGCTGCCTAAGAGCGCCAGCGTGCCGCCGTAGGAATAGGGAAGGATGGCTTCACCGCCGAACTCCGCCGCGATCGTTTTGAAACGCGCCGCAATCTCGACCAGGACCTCGTTCCACGAGGTTCGCTGGAAATCGCGCGCGTCCCTGTGGCCGGTGCCCTTGGGCGCGACTCGCCGCATCGGATGGAGAACACGTTCCGGCGAGTACACCCGGTCGAGATATTTCGCGACCTTGGCGCACAGAAACCCGCGTGTCACGGGATGGGAGGGGTCCCCCTGAATCCTGGTAGCGCGCCCGTTCTCGATCGTAATCAGTACTCCGCAGGCATCCGGGCAGTCGTGAGGACACGCAGCGTGAACAACGTTCTTCATGATCTGTCGATTATACGGTCAGAGATGTGGACTGCGCGGTCCGTAATTGCGGAAAGCGCGAAGAGGAAGAGGCGAGGTGCGGGACTTCGAGGCAAATGGCGACGAACAAAATCTGTAACCGCAAAGATCGCGAAGGGAGCGCGAAGCTCGCAAAGAAACCCTTTCGGTGCGTACTCGGAACTTCTTAACTGTGCGTTGATTTTCTTTGCGTACCTGGCGGCTCTTCTCCGCGATCTTCGCGGTTAAGAGCTTTTGCTGTTTGCTATCGATCATAAAGATCGCGGGCCACGAATTCCGGCAGCGTCGCCGGGTGCACAGTCGGACGATGTTCTCGCGAGGGGGCATAAACGCCAATACGTCGGCGGCCATCTTGTTCCCTGGAAGTGTCAACTGCGTGCAGTTCGGTCAACCACCCTAATAGTCCCAGGAGGACAAATCCCAGGCCGTTTAGAACACCGTGAGAATTCGCCATGCCCGGGATCGTGATCCAGTCCTTGTAAAAATAATCGCCAATCGCATAAAGAGCTGCGAGCGTAAATCCTGCAAACGCCGCACACGCTGCGGACCGGAGATAAATCCGAGCCGGAGTGCTGCGAAATTCCCTCGCACCCCAGAACATAATTCCAGCGAGCGCGGTGATGACAATCGCCAGTGCCATGGCTGCGGCGAATCGGAGGAAAGGCCAGAAGACGAAGCCCGCTGCCAGTGCGAACGGTAATAGCACAGCCAACACAACGAGTACACGAAGACTTGCCCCGCTCGATACACGCGATCGAGCAAAGCTTAGCGTCGATGCCGCAATCACTGCGGTAGCAAATCCGCTGTAATGGAAGTGGACTGCCGTCAGGAGAACGATGGGCTCCTGAAATCCCATCGGCCGCCATCCGGCCCGCGAGACGACCAACCAGGAAGCGCCGAGTAACAGGTCAAAGTGGGCTACATCCAGCAAAAAGGAAAGAAGCGAATAGGGCGCGCGCGGGCGCTCGATCACCCTTGAGCACATCCGCAGCACGCAGGCAACCAACCAGAGCAAACTCAGGATTGCTGCGGTCCGACCCGGCGGCATCCAAAGTGACGCGCATACAGCTATCGCGGCGAACCATTGAAACACACGCATCAAAAAAAATATGGGAGTCTGGGGCAAAAACTCCAGCACGCGTGCTAATTCAGTTCCGAGGGGCACAATCACGAGTGGAGCTAAAAGAAACAGTAGTTCGATGATCCCGATTCGGGCGCGATGAAGTCCAGCCAGGGTTGCCACTGTCGCCCACACGGCAGCGCCTGACAGACTCACAATGGCTGCGTAGCGGTATTCCTTTCGACTCGACATGGAACCTCCTCATACCGACGGATGAACCGCACTCCATCCGAAAATGCTTACCAGGACCAGCAACGACAGCCCATAGAGCGCATCGAGTACTCGATTGGCGCGCCGAACTCCAGCGTCGTAGTAGAACCACTGCAGCAGCAATCGCGACAGCCAGAACGCCGCCATGAACGCGCTCAGGAAACGGCCCAAAGAACTGGCGCCTGCAAGTTCCCGCGCGAAACTGAAACAGAGGGCACTGAAGAAGCCCACCACCACGACGATGTAGAGCCAATGGACGTAGAAAATTTGCCGCAGAAATCGGGGAACGGCGGCGAGGTTTTCGCGCACGCGCAACCGGCCTGGCAACGGAATATTCGCCGAAACGATGCCGGCGTGGATCGCGCCCGCCACCCAGATCAGGCGCACATCTACGGCCGTGCTCACATCTCACCTCCCGGTTTCTGTGCGCCAGGAAGAGCGGGAGGGAGTACGGGTGTTCGGGGAATGAAGCGGCCTAAAACTCGGCCCAGCATGAGGACTGACATTGCCAGCCCGATAAGCCCCCACTTCACACGCGACACCACACCGACCAGCGGCGGATCGCAAAAGCCCGCCCATGGATCCACCAGCATTGCGAACACCGCGGGTGTCAGCACCAACATGACATTGGAAAACGACGTCCAGAATGCCGCCCGCTCCGCGTTGCCGCAGAGTTCCTGCAATTGCTGCCGAAGCGGCGTAGTCAGGTACTTAACCACCGTGAACGCGATCGCGAGCGTAATGACCAGGCCACCAGCAAAAGTCAGAGAGACTTTCACGAGGCGCTCCTTTCTGACACATATGTCAGATATTTCTGACTAAACAGAAATTCAAGTACAAAAAAATTTACTTTCCCTTCACTCCTAAAAGCCGCCGAATTTTGCCGCGCATGCCGAGCAGTCGACGCAGTGTTTGCGAGGGAAGTTGGCTGATCTCCCCGTACGCAGAGGTAGCAGCTTCAAAGAAATCGGCCATCGCCGCCAGCCGTTCCCGAGTGTGCGCATCCGCTCCACCCTGATGATCCAGTTCCGCCAGGGATCGCCTAAGCAATTGCAGGGTCGGATCAACCTCGCGCCGCTTGCGCTGTTCCACGATGATGCGAAACATCTCCCAAACATCCTGCAGGGACTCGTAATGTTCGCGGCGCTCGCCCAGCACGTGTACCGGCCGAACAATGCCCCAGCCCTCCAGTTCCCGGATCGAGGTGCTGACATTCGAGCGGGCCACGTTCAGCGTCTTGGCGATTTCATCCGCCGCCAGAGGCTCCGGAGATAAGAAGAGCAACGCATGAATCTGGGCCACGGTGCGATTGATCCCCCACCGGGTCCCCATCTCTCCCCAGTGCAGGATGTACTGGCGTTGAATGTCGGTCAGTTGCGGCATACATTAATTTCTGTACAGACTGAAATTACAGAATATACGGTCAAATGTCAAGCACCCGATGTCCAGCAGCTAGTGGCAGTTGCGCCCTTGCAGGCCGAACCAATGCGCGTTTTGACGGTCGAAAAAGGGAAAGCCGCGCAAATGCGCGGCTCGAAGCTTTTTTGGCTGAAGACTGACGACTGAAGACTGACGACTGAAGACTGACGACTACTTGATCTCCATAACTTCCTTCTCTTTCCCCTTGCTCATGTCTTCCATCTTCTTGATTTCGTCGTCGGTGAGTTTCTGGATTTCCTCGAGCGCGCGCTTCTCTTCGTCCTCGGTGATTTTCTTGTCTTTCATTGCTTTTTTGATGGCGTCATTGCCGTCGCGGCGGATGTTGCGCACCGCGGTACGATGCTCTTCGAGGATTTTGTGCAGGTGCTTCACCATGTCGCGGCGGCGCTCCTCCGTCAGAGCCGGAACGGGGACGCGAATGAGTTTGCCGTCGTTCATCGGATTCAGACCGAGGTCCGCGGTCCGGATGGCTTTCTCGATTACTCCCAGCGCAGTCGGATCATAAGGCTGGACGGTAATCAATTGTGACTCCGGAGCGTGCACGGTGGCCACCTGATTAAGGGGCATCTGCGAGCCGTAAAGCTCCACACTCACGCTATCCAGCATGCGAACCGACGCCCGCCCGGTTCGCGTAGCCGCCATTTCCTTGCGAAAGGCCTCGACCGCCTTATCCATGCGCGCTTTTAACTGAACGTAAGTGTCTTTGAGCCCCGGAACCGCAGCCATCGTTGCTTGAGCCATTGTCAGCTCCCAAAAACGTGAAGGTTCAAAACGCTGAATTATAAACCGTGGGGAGCACGGAAGCATTGCCGGGCCGACGATGGAGGGACGCCGCCTCTCCACAATCGAGCCTACGCGCTGACCAATGACCCGATCTTCTCGCCGGTCACGACTTTCTTGATATTCCCGCGCGTGTTCAGGTTGAACACGATGATCGGAAGATTATTGTCCTTGCAGAGGGAAATGGCGGTCGAATCCATCACCTTCAACCCCTGGCGCAGAACGTCCATGTAGGTGATCTCGGTAAATTTCTTGGCGTCCTTGACCAGCATGGGATCCGCGTCGTAGATGCCATCGACCTTGGTTGCTTTCAGGATGGCGTCCGCCTTGATCTCCATCGCCCGGAGCGAGGCTGCCGTGTCGGTCGAGAAATAGGGATTGCCGGTGCCGCCGGCGAAGATCACAATGCGCCCCTTTTCAAGATGTCGGATGGCGCGACGCCGGATGAACGGCTCGGCGACCTGGTTCATTTCGATGGCGGACTGCACGCGGGTGTGCACCCCTTGCTTTTCGAGCGCATCCTGGAGCGCGAGCGCGTTGATCACGGTCGCCAGCATGCCCATATGGTCGGCGGAAACGCGGTCCATTTCTTTCGCCTGCTCGGCAACCCCGCGAAAGAAATTCCCGCCGCCAACCACGATCGCGATCTGGATATCGAGCGCGCGGACTTCCGCCAGTTCGGCGGCAATTTCATGGACCCGGGTGGACTCAACGCCAAAGCCCTGGCCCGCAGCCAGCGCCTCGCCGGACAACTTGAGAAGGATGCGCTTAAAAACAGTCTTCGACATGAAGTTGACGGTGAATCCGTGCTTCAGGTTGCATGAGCCGAAACGAATGTTCAAGGTTTCCGGAGAGTGCTTTTCACTCTCCGGATTCCCGAGACCTGCGATCGAGCAATGCTACTTGCCAACCGGTGCTGCGGCTTCATCGCCGCCGTCGGTTTTCGGATTGGTGAACGCCACCGTCATCCCCGACTCGCCCACCTTGAAGCGGGCGAAACGGCGGACGGCGATATTCTCGCCCAGCTTACCGATCTTCGATGCGATCAACTGGCCGACGCTGATGGTCTGGTCCTTGATGAAGGGCTGCTCGAGCAAGCAGACTTCCTCGTAGAACTTTTCCATCTTGCCGGCGACCATCTTTTCCGCAATGTGCGGAGGTTTACCGCTAGCCACGGCCTGGGCGAGAAAGATGTCCTTCTCACGCGCGTATGCTTCCGGCGTGACGTCTTCTTTGCGCACGAATTTCGGATCGCTGGCCGCGATGTGCATGGCGACGTCGTGGATCAGTTCCTTGAAATCCTCGGTTCGGGCCACGAAGTCGCTCTCGCAGTTAATTTCGACGAGCACGCCGATCTTGCCGCCGGCGTGAATGTAGCTGGCCACCGCTCCTTCGCTGGTCACGCGCCCCGCCTTCCTCTCGGCCACGGCCGTGCCGCGCTTGCGCAGCAGCACGATCGCCTGCTCGATATCTCCTTTGGCTTCCGCCAGAGCCTTCTTGCAATCCATCATTGGCGCTCCGCTCTTATCGCGGAGTTCTTTCACTTGTGCTGCCGAAATATTCACTGTCGTTGTGCCCATTTCTTAAAAATATCCCTCCTCTTGGATGCCGTATTCTCGAACCGCGATGCGAACCTGCCACGCTCGCGCACCACAGGCGCATGATCCTGATAAAAGTTGACCCGCGGCGTGAGACGCGCGCGGGTCCGAAATCTGGAAACCAGTTCCGTTTAGAACGTCTGGCTTTCGACCTGCGGAACCTCGTCGGCGACGTCCTGTGCGGCCGCTGGCGCCTTCTTCGTCCCACCGCCCAGCACGTCTTCCATGCTGATATCTTCGCCGCCAGCCTCGGCAGCATGCTCCTCGCCCGCCGGCGCCCCTTGGGATTGTTGCGCGCCGTACGCAGCCGCGGCTGCCAACTCCGCCGATTGCTTGTCGGTCGCCAGCTGCGAGCCTTCCACAATCGAGTCGGAAATCTTCGACGCGAACAGCCGGATCGCCCGCAACGCATCGTCGTTGCCGGGGATCACGTAATCCACTTCGCTGGGATCGCAATTGGTATCGACCACCGCCACCACCGGAATGCCCAGCTTGCGCGCCTCGCGCACCGCGATCTGTTCTTTGTTCGAGTCGATAACGAAGATCGCATCGGGTAGCCGCGACATATTCTTGATGCCGGCCAGGTTGGCCTGCAGGTGCTTGCGTTCGCGCTCCAGCTTGATAACTTCTTTCTTGGGAAGCAACTCGTACCGGCCATCGGTGGCCATGTCGTCGAGTTCTTTCAGCCGCTTCACCGACTTCTGCACCGTCACCCAATTCGTCAGAAGTCCGCCCAGCCAGCGCTGGTTCACATAAAACATGGTGGCGCGAGTCGCTTCTTCGGCGATCGCGTCCTGGGCCTGGCGCTTGGTCCCCACGAAGAGCACAATCTTGCCCTCGGCCGCCAGATCCTGCACAAACTTCGACGCTTCTTTGAACATCTTCAGCGTCTTCTGCAGGTCGATAATGTAAATTCCGTTGCGCTCTCCGAAGATGAATTCTTTCATCTTGGGATTCCAGCGCTTCGTCTGATGCCCGAAGTGAACACCCGCTTCGAGCAACTCCTTCATGGTGATGTTAGCCAAATAACCTCCTCATTGATTTGCATCCGTTGAGTCAGTTTCAAGTTTCGCGTTTCAAGTTTCAACAAGTTTCAAGTTTCAAGAAGACCGTGAGTGATGCTGCGACCTGCTCGAAACTCGAAACTGGAAACCCGAAACTGCTGTTCGGATTGCCATTCCCGTCCCCGCACCGCGAGGCACGGGAAGAATTGAACACCTAAAAACCAGCTATTGGCTCTTAGCCGTTAGCTCGTAGCCAAAGCCAGAACTTGCTGCCTCGCAACTCGATACGCAAAGCCGAACTTGCTCGGTACTCGGTACCAGCAACTCGGTACTCACTACCGCTTGCTGAACTGGAACCGCTTGCGAGCGCCCTTCTGTCCGTACTTCTTGCGTTCCTTGCCGCGTGAATCGCGGGTGACCATGCCTTCGGTCTTCAACTTCTTGCGCAATTCCGCATTGAACTGCATCAGCGCCCGCGCGATGCCGAGCTTCATGGCATCGGCCTGCCCATTTACGCCGCCGCCTGAAACGTTAGCCACCACGTTGAACGAACTCGCGGTATCCGTCGACAGCAAAGGCTGCCGCGCGCTCGAGCGCTGGGCTTCCGTCACAAAATACTCGTTGAACGGGCGCCCGTTGACCTTGTACTCACCGCTGCCTGGACGCAAATACACGCGCGCCACTGAAGTCTTGCGCCGTCCCGTACCGTAATATTGAACCAAGTCAGCCATTTCTTAGCTCGTAGCCGATGGCCTGTGGCTGGTAGCTTCTTTACAGAGCCAGCCAAGCCTCTCGCTTAACCTTTCAAAGATTGAGAATCTGTTTTCTGCTGGTGCTTACGCCACAAGCCATAAGCCACCAGCTATCAGCTAAACCAACACCCGCGCTTCCGGCTTCTGCGCTTCGTGCGGATGCTTGTCGCCGCGATACACTTTCAATTTGCTGAACATCTGCTTGCCCAATTTCGTCTTGGGGAGCATGCGCGAAATCGCTTCCTCGATGATCTGCTCCGGCTTGCGGTCGAAGCGCTTGCGGAAATCTTCACTCCGCAGGCCACCCGGATATCCGGTGTAGTGGTGATAGGCCTTCTGCTCCGCCTTCATGCCCGTCACACGCACCTTCTCCGCGTTGATGATGATGACGTGATCGCCGGCGTCGAGGAACGTCGTGTACTGCGGATTCTCTTTACCCATCAGCATGCGGGCGACCTTCGAAGCCAGCCGGCCGAGGGTCTGGTCCGCAGCATCCACGACATACCACTTGCGCGCAATTTCCCCCTCTTTGGGGAAATAGGTTGACATCTGAACTCTCCCAGAAATTAAAACAGCTTATGAAGACCGCTGAGTGCCACCGAGCGCTGAATGCGCAGAGGTATCAGGCGGGCAACCACAGGACTTCCGAAGCTTTAAAGATAGCTTAGATTCCTGAGCATTGTCAACGAAATGCCGGGGTTACACCCGTAAGCCTATTGCTTCGAGAGGCCCATTTCAGAGCTATTCGTAGGCCAAAGCCTCGATGGGATCCTTTTGCGCAGCGCGGTAAGCAGGATACAGCGCTCCCAGCATGGCGCCGAGGATCGCAATCACGGTGGTTTTGAGGATCCACCCGCCGGTGACGATCACCCTCAAGGTAGGAATCTTATGCGCGATGCCTGTGCGTGCAGCCAAACTGATCAGAATGCCCAGAATGATCCCGCCAATCGCCAGCATCAGGGTTTCCCGCAAAATTACATTCACGATGTAGAACTTCGAGGCGCCCATCGACTTCAGGATGCCGATTTCGCGGGTGCGCTCCATGACCGCCGTGTACATGGCCTGGAAGATGACGATGAAGCCGATAGTCACCGATATCCCGATCACGACCTTCAAAAATGTCGCCAGTCCGGGATAATTGCTGGGCGTCAGCATCGAGAGATAGTAGTGCATCGGGTATGCCACGTAACGTTCCATGCCTGGGACTTGCTTGATCTCGTTGACGACGGGGTCTGCGTTAGCCGGGTCATCCAGCTTAAGGTAAAACACAGACGCCTTATCCTTGGATCCATTCAGGTCTTGCAGAACTCCGATCTGCAGGAATTTTCGGGCCCCCTTGCCTTGAGCCACGACTCCCGCAACGCGAAATTCGTTGTTCAGGATTTCCATTTTGTCGCCAACCTTGATGTGCTTCGCCTTGGCCAGGACATCGTCGATCAGCACGTCGTCCGGCCCCTGGAAAGGACCGCCTTGGATGAAGTGGAAGGGGCTTAGAGCTTGGTAGCTCGGCAAGTCGATGCCCGCAATCACTTCCAGGGTGCCGTTCGTGGAGATCTGGGTGATGACCGGAGCAACCACCTTCACGTGCGGAAGCTTTCTCAACACGTCTCCGATCTTGATCGGCATGGGAGCGCCGGTGAGGCCGACAATATAAGAAGAGCCCGGGGGCATGACGACCACATCCGCTCCAATTCCCGCCTGCCGCTGCTTCGAGTCGTTCACCATGCCCAACGAGAGCCCCACAATCAGCAGGATCAGAGTGACTTCGAGAGCGACCGCAACCACGCTGATCAGAGAACGGATCGGCCGGTAGAGCAGGTTGCCGACAATCATTTTGTTCATCATGGGAATGGTCGTTCGTCGTTGGTCGTTGGCAAGAACACAAGCGCGACCGCGTTCAGTGTAGCAAAGTGACCGCTGGTACAGGCCACTGCGCGCCGATGCAGGGATTTGTTATTTCGGATCGACAGCGCTCGGATGGGATTGGCTGACCGGCTCGATCGCTGGTTGAGCGCCCAGACGCACCACCTCGGCTCCGGGCGGTTGTTGCAGTGCGAACTGTTCGTCGGTCAAGGGCTTGTTGCTATCCATTTTCACGATGTTAAGGGTTATGTCGTACTCCTCCTGGGGCCGTGAAATCTCGATTTGCGAAGGGAAAGGGATACTGTCGTACTCCTTATATTCTCCGTAGCGAACGTCAGTGACCAGAACGCCCGCGTCGTTGTAGATAAGTTGCCGGTGAATTTGCAGGTCAGTGCGGCTGAAGATAATCTTGCGCGACAGGAACCAGCCTTTTTTGCCTTTTCGCACGACGACGATCTCATAATCCGGTTGTTCGTAGCGGTGCCGCTTCTTGTCGAGCACGGTCTCGAACCCGTTCTCAAGCACCGCGATTTCGTTCTCGGGATCAATTTCGCGGATGAGCAACGCCTCATACAAATTCTGCGGCCGGATATTTTCCAGCGGCTGCTTGGGGTTCGGAGTCTCAAGGTCATTGCGCCCGATGATGAAGCGGTTCTTAGGCGGGATCCACAGCTTGAACTCCCGGCCGTCGCTGACCATATCAAAGGCGCGATTGCGTACGATCGGCATCAGCCCGATCAGCCGCAGCATGGAGGGTTTGCGTGCCAGAACATAGCCTCGGATTTCCTTGTAGTCCGTGACTTTGCCGCGATTGGCTCCGCCCACCGAAGTGTCGATGTCCACGGTGGCTTGCAGGGTACGAATCCGCGCAGCCTGAAGATTGATCACGTCGATGAGTTCCTGCTGCGTGGCCGCCTTCAGAGGAGCCGGGCTCAGTTGCCGCTCTACTTTTCGAGAGCGAAACAGGCATCCGGACAACGGAATGGTGGCCAGCAATAGGACCAGGGCACGGGCTCGACGAAGACGCGTCATCTTTAGGTCAGATTGAGTATACCGTGAGGGAGTTGCACAGATACGGAGCCGCCGATCGCCCTTTCTTCGCACTCTTGCCATTCCGAAAGTCTGGTCATCCTGAAATCTTGTCATTCCGAACGTAGCGAGGAATCTCGTCCTTTTCAGCTGTGGGGCGCCGCAGGTTCCTCGCGGCCTCGGAATGACAAGTTTGAGTGAATCAGAGAGGATTCGCTCAGGGCCGGTGCATTGTGCGCCGGAAAGCACTTACGTTCCGATTGTGCTCTTCGAGGCTCCGCGCGAAGCGGTGATGCCCGTTGCCATCACTCACAAAATACAGGTAGTCACTGACCGCCGGGTGCATCGCAGCCTCCAGCGAACTCCGGCCCGGATTCGCGATGGGCCCCGGAGGGAGGCCCGGATTCCGGTAGGTGTTGTACAGCGACTTGGTCGCAAGATCGTCGTGGTGGAGCGCCCCCTGATAGGTATTGGCGAGCAGTTCTGCATAAATCACGCTCGGGTCTGCATCGAGGGCCATGCGTTTGCTCAGACGGTTGTAGTACACGCTCGCCACCATTGGACGTTCTTCCGGAACCGCCGTTTCTTTCTCGACGATAGAAGCCATCGTCACAGTGTGCGGTACATCTTCCTTCAGGCCGATGGCATTGGCCACCTCGCGGAAGTGATGCACCATGGCGGTCGCAATATCCTGCAGGCTCTGCGTGCGGGTGAATTCGTAAGTGTCCGGGAATAGATAGCCCTCGAGGGTCGTGGCCTCGGGCGCGAGGTCGTGGATCAAAGGTGCGTCATCGCGCACAACTTTGAGGAAATCATCCTTGCTCCCCAGCCCGGCCTGCTCGATGGCCTGGGCAACATCGAACATAGTGAACCCCTCGGGGATCACTACCGTATGGGTGTAGATATCGCCACGCGCCAATCGGTTATGGACTTCGATCGCGGTCGCCGGTTTCTCGAAGAGATACTCGCCAGCTTTGAGTGAGCGCTTGCGATGGAAGTAGTGCCACACAAGGAAGGCTTTTTCACTGCGGATCACGCCCGCTGCTTTCAATTCGCAGGCAATCTTGCGCGTGGTCGATCCGCTCTTAAGCAACACGAACTTCTGCCCGCCAGGCGCGACTGGCGTGAGAACTCCCCACGCGAGCCAGCCGCCAAACGCGAGTGCCAGCAACAGCAGAAATGTCAGAAGCCTTCGCAAGTTCCAGTAGTTTAGATGAACTGGCGGGCTTCCCAGTTGAACGATAGTCGATGAACTCTGGTAAGGGCCGCCTTGCATGGGTTCGGCCTAGGTAGCCCAGAACGCCCAGTTCCCCGCAATCTGAAATCTGAAATCTGAAATTCACGGGCCTGAATTGCAGATTGCAGATTTCAGATTTGATCGTTTCGTGCTGTGATTCGGGCCGTTCGATTCGTTTGCGCCCGGTGCTCCATCCAGGACTGCAGGATCAGCACCGCAGCCATCTGATCGACCACCTGCCCGCGCCGTCTGATCGACATTTCGGTTTCCCGCAGCAGCCGGTTGGCTTCCGCCGAGCTCAGCCGCTCATCCCAAAGGTGCACCGGCAGTTGCAGACGCTTCCGCAGTTCCTCGGCGAAGATTTGCATCTTCTCCGCCTGGATGCCTTCTGCCCCGCTCATACGCAAAGGAAAGCCGACCACGATTTCAGCCACTTCATAGTCGTGGGCGAGCTTCGCCAGTTTCTCGAAATCCAGGCGCTTGTTTTGGCGTTGGAGGGTTTCAAGGCCCTGTGCGGTGATTCCCAGGGGATCGGAAATGGCGATGCCGATGCGCTTCGACCCAACGTCGAGTCCCAGGACGCGCTTTGCAGGAATGGTCGTGGACTCGCCGGACGCTGCGCACATGCTGCGATTATATGTTGCGCCGGGATTTGCGAATTTCGACTACGATAGCGGGCATGTCCGAGCAGGTGGAAACCGCGCCCGCGCCTACCCGGGCGCCCACTCGTGACGTGGCGCATCTGATCATCGCGATTGGTGTGGTTTTAACGATTTGCTACGTTGCCGAGTTGGTGCTGGTGGTCATCCTGGTCGCGACCCTGCTCGCCTTTATACTGGCGCCGATCGTCGACTTCCTGGGCCGATTTCGCGTGCCTCGTTCCTTGTCCTCGCTGTTCGCCGTACTGATCTTCATGGGCCTGATCTATGGGATCACCTACGCCTCTTACAACGAGGCCGTTAACTTCGTACAGGTTTTCCCGAAATACTCGGAACGGATCCGCACGACCGCCAACAGCATGCGCGAACGGGCTGAGTCGCTGAACCCGTTTCGTCCCGCGACCGAAGACAGGAACGTGATCAAGGTCCAGCCCAGCAGCCCAGTGACGGAACTGGTGACCCGGGGATTCAGCTCATTCTCGCAAGCGGCCTTTGTGCTGACTTTCGTGCCCTTCCTGATCTATTTCATGCTGAGCTGGCAACAACATGTGCGGTCGGCCACCGTCATGCTGTTCCGCATGGAACATCGTCATACCGCCTACGTCACATTGGGATTGATCTCGCGCATGATCCGCAGCTTCATGGTCGGCAACCTCCTGATTGGATTGCTCATGGCGGTGGTGAGCGTGTCAGTCTTTGGCGCCCTCCACCTGCCCTTCTTCCTCCTTGTCGGAGTGCTCAGCGGCTTTCTGAGCCTGGTGCCCTATCTGGGAATCGTGCTCGCGTTGTTGCCTCCGCTGATGGTTGGATTGGGCCAGCTGGAGTCCGGAGATTTGGCTGCCCTCTCCGTAGCCGTCATTGCTCTGCATTTCTTCGCGATGAACGTGCTCTATCCCAAGTTCCTGGGCAACCGCATGCAACTGAACCCGCTGGCGGTCACGATGGCGCTGCTGTTCTGGGGATGGCTCTGGGGAGGCATGGGCCTGGTGCTCGCCATCCCGATCACCGCCGCCATGAAGATCATTTTCGACCACGTAGAGTCGCTGAAGCCCTGGGGGACGTGGCTGGGGGAGTAGCTGGTGGCTGTACTTTCGGTCAGTCGGCCTTGATGAACGGGGGGCGCCAGTCTTCAGTCGCCAGTCTCCAGCGCCGCAGAACGCGACCACCTGCTCTGGTCATTCGTCACTGACTTCACCTATCACAGTGCCTACAAGAGATACGAAGGAAGAACCTCTCAGGACGGGAACTACGATGAGCGGCAAGTACGAGGATCTCAAGGTTTGGCAAAAGGCATTTGAGCTGACCTTGCTGGTCTACAAGGAAACGCAATGTTTCCCAAGACACGAGATGTACGGCTTGACAAACCAGATGAGGCGAGCAGCTGTATCAATTCCGAGCAACATCGCAGAAGGGAAAGGGAAAACCTCGGACCGCGATTTTGCAGTGTTTCTTTGCCATGCGCGTGCCTCCCTTCATGAATTGGAAACGCAGTCGCTGATTGCCGAGCAGCTAGGGTATTGGCAAGGCACTGCGGCGGCGACGGTCAAGTCGCTTTCGGCAGAAACAGGAAAGATGCTGAATGGCCTTATCAGTGCGATGAGGCCAGATCGCGGAGAGCGCAAGCCCGTAAAAGCTGCAGGATAATGATTTCCTGCTGGCGACTGGCGACGGGAGACTGAAGACTACGCTTCGAATTCCGACGCCTCCGGGAACCGCAGCTTGTGCTTCGAGGACAGCGCCTTCGAAAGCAGTTCCTCGATTACCCGTTCCTCGCAGTTCTTCGCCATGGCGAGTTCGCTGACCAGCAGGTAGCGTGCGCGCTCCAGCATCTTCTTTTCCCGGAACGAGAGCGGCTTCGACTGGTTCAGCATCAGCAGGCCCTTGAGCACCGAGGCGACTTCCAGCAGGGAGCCGGTCCGCATCCGTTCGGAGTTCTCCTTGAAGCGATACTTCCAGTCGGCGTTGTTCAGGCACTCGCCATCTGTAAGAAAATCAAGGATCTTTTGGATTTCGCCGTTGCGGACGACCCGTCGCAAGCCAACGCTATTCACGTTGTGGAACGGGACCATTACCTTCAGGCTGCTGGACTTGATTTTGAGTAGGTAGAAATTCTCGACCGAGGCGCCGATCGTGCGGCTGCTGATCTGTTCGATGATTCCTACGCCGTGGTTAGGGTAAACAACTTTGTCGCCAATGTGGAAGCCGTCGCTACTAATCATGAGGAAACACCTTAAGAGCGCCGGAACAACTATGAAGGACTAACTATGCTGGTAGTTTACCTGAACCCGCTTCGAAAGGCAATCATGACGCGGGTTTGGGGACTTCGCGCTTCTGGCTGCTGGTTCTCTGTAGAGGCAAGCGTACCCGGTCGCTTGGACGGGCAAGAGGCCCGCCCTCCATTTTCTGGCAAACAAACCCCCGATTTTAGGGCTACCGCTCTGGCCAAAGTGTGGGCTTGGACTTCGCTGATCTGGCCGATCTGCTTCTGGTTGAAACGGTTTGCTAGAAGCCAAAAGCCAGAAGCCAGCAGCCTGCTCACGGTTTATAATCCCCCGAAGTATGACTGAGCAACTCAAAAAGAAGCTCCAGGACGAGATCAACGCCCTCGAGCACGAACTGAGCCACGAACTTCCCAAAGAGCTGAAGAAAGCGGTGGCGCTTGGCGACCTGAGCGAAAACGCCGAATACCACATGGCGAAGCAGCGCCAGGAGTTCGTGAAAGCCCGTCTCCGGCAGCTGGGCCGCCGTCTCGCTGACCTGTCCCTGATCAACATGAATAACATTCCCAAGGACAAGGTTGGTCTCGGTTCCACCGTGAAGGTCTATGACAGCGGCAAAGAAGAAGAAATCGAATACAAGCTGGTGACCAGCGAGGAGACCGATGTGGGCTCCGGCAAGATTTCGACCACGTCCCCCATCGGGCGGGCGTTGCTGAATAAGAAGGTGGGAGACACCGCCACGGTGGTTACCCCCAACGGCAAGCGCGAGATGGAAATCCTCAGGCTGACTACCGTTTACGACGAAGCTCAAGCAGAATGACCTGGACCAGCGCCTTCGGAAATGCGTGCGGCAAACTGCTGCGGATGATCGTCAACCGCATGGCGTTGGCCCGCATCAGCCCAAACTTCCTTACGTTCCTGGGCCTGGTAATCGATACGGTGGCTGCGTTTCTGTTCGGATATGCGAATGCCGATAACCAGGCTCGCCGGTTTTTCTATGCCGGGCTGGTTATCTTTGGCGCCGGATTCTTTGATCTCGTGGATGGCCGCGTGGCGCGGGCCAGCAACCAGGTGACGCGGTTCGGCGCGTTCTTCGACTCCGTGGTCGACCGCTACAGCGATGCCGCCCTCTTCTTTGGGCTGCTGGTCTACTATTCCCGTGGAGGCCGCTTCTTCTACGTGGTTCTGGCCGCGCTGGCCATGATCAGCTCGGTCATGGTGAGTTACACCCGGGCGCGTGCCGAATCATTGATCGGTACTTGCAAGGTCGGCTTTATGGAGCGCCCGGAGCGGCTGGTGCTGCTGATTATCGGGGCCGTTTTCAACCGCATGGCTCCCGTGCTGTGGGTGATCGCGGTGCTTTCGACCATCACGGTGGCACATCGTATTTACTACACCTGGCTGCAGACCGAACGTCCGGGAGTCGCTCCCGCCGAAGCAGGCCGTTCCGCTGCGTAGCAATTTGCCGCCTCCGCTTTCCTCGGCCCTGTCCCGCAGTCTAAATTGCGTTTGCCTATTCTCTGTTTGGAGTCATTTGTATGAAGAAGTTCCGCGCGAACTGGAACGTCCCATTGGCTGGTTACTTGGCGATTTTCCTCTGTCTCAGCAGCCTGGCCGCTCACGCCGCTCCGGCGGTTCCCGCGCCTCAGATCAAATATGAAAAATACACTCTGAAGAACGGGCTGGAGGTGATCCTGTCCGAGGATCACCGGCTTCCCCTCGTCGCGGTCGACTTGTGGTACCACGTCGGTCCCGCGAACGAACGCGCCGGGCGCACCGGCTTCGCGCACTTGTTCGAACACATGATGTTCGAGGGCTCGCAGCACGTCGGACCCAAGGAACACTTTCATTACCTGGAAGCAAACGGCGCCAGCGACATCAACGGCACCACCGATTTTGACCGCACCAATTATTTCGAGACGCTTCCCTCGAACCAGTTGGAGCTAGCCCTGTGGCTTGAAAGCGATCGCATGGGCTACCTGCTGGGCAAGATTGACCAGGAAAGACTGGCCAACCAGCACGATGTGGTGCGCAACGAGCGCCGCCAGTCCGTCGAAAACTCACCCTACGGATTGGTCGAAGAGGAGTTGTATCACCAGCTGTTTGCGAAGAGCCATCCGTATTTCGCGGACGTAATCGGCTCTCACCGCGACATCGAGGCCGCCCGCCTTGACGACGTCCGGGAATTCTTTCGCCAGTACTACACGCCCAACAATGCCAGCCTGACCATCACCGGCGATATCGACCCCGCTCAAGCCAAGGCTTGGGTCGAGAAGTACTTCGGGTCCATTCCATCCGGCCCTCCGGTTCCGAAAATCACAGCCGTTCCACCGCAGATTACTTCGGAGAAGCGTTCCAAGATCACCGACCAGGTGGAACTGCCGCGGGTTTACATGGGCTGGATCATGCCTTCGATTTTCCAGCCTGGGGACGCGGAAAGCGATCTGCTCGCGGAAATTCTTGGAGGCGGCAAATCCAGCCGCTTATACAAGTCGCTCGTCTACGAAAAACAGATCGCGCAGGACGTCACGGTCACGAACCAGAGCTTGCGATTGGGGTCGGTCTTTGAGTTGCAAGCCACCGTTAAGCCTGGCGTGAAGCCCGAAGATCTCGAAAAAGCCATCGATGAAGAACTGAACAAGCTGCGATCCGAAGGGCCCACCCAGGCGGAACTGGATCGGGCCCGCAATCTGATTGAAACTCGAATCATCACGGGGCTGGAGCGGCTGGGTGGCTTCGGAGGCCTGGCGGACCGACTGAACCAGTACAACCAGTTTCTCCACGATCCCGGGTATCTGCCCAAGGATCTGGATCGCTACAACAGCGCCACTGTCGAAGATCTGAAGCGGATCGCCGCCGACAAGCTGAAGTCTTCGGCCCGTGTCGTGGTTTACGGGTTGCCCGGAGATCGCGTGGTCGACGATCCTCCTGCTTCGAAACAAGAGGCCAATGCGAAGGCCAAGAGCGAAGCCGTTGCCAACACCATGCCCGACGAAGCTTGGCGTGCGAAGGCTCCCGACCCGCAGCCGCTCGGGAAATTGACGTTGCCGGTCGCCCAAAGTTTCAAACTTGGGAACGGGCTGAGTGTGATTCTCATGGAGCAACACCGGTTGCCAATCGTCGTGGCGCATTTGCTCGTGCTCAATGGCAGCGATGCCAATCCGGTCGACAAACCCGGGCTGGCTTCATTTACCTCGGAGATGCTGCCGGAGGGAACCGAGCGGCGGACCTCGACCCAGGTCGCCGACGATGCCGCCCAGATCGGCGCCTCGCTTCGAGCGCTTACCGTTAGCGACGATTCGATCGTCGATATCCGCACCTTGAAACCGAACGTGGATGCCGCGCTCGATTTGCTTTCCGATGTTGTTCTTCATCCCAAGTTCGACCAGGCCGAAATCGAGCGTGTACGAAAGCTGCGCGAGACCGACATCCTTCAGATCCAGGACGACCCGGAGCAGTTGGCCATCGGCGTTTTCCAGAAAATTATCTATGGACCGAATCATCCCTACGGTTACCGTGACGACGGCACGATTGCCGCAACGCACGCGACCAGCCGCGACGATCTTCTTCACATGTGGCAGCGCGGTTACGCACCGGGCAACAGCGCGCTGGTGCTGAGCGGCGACCTCACCAACGCTGAAGCCCGCGCATTGGCCGAAAAGTATTTTGGCAGCTGGACAGGCGCAACGGCTCGGCAGGAACCGCCTCCCGTTGAAAACCGGGTCTCACGAGGAATCTACATCGTCGATAAGCCAGGCGCTCCCCAAACCTTTTTGCTGGTCGGGGCGCTGGGCGTAGCCCGATCGACCCCGGACTACGTGCCAATCGAAGTGATGAACAACATTCTGGGCGGACTTTTCTCCAGCCGCATCAATGTGAACTTGCGCGAGGAACACGGCTACACCTATGGCGGCTTCTCCTTTTTCGTTTATCAGCGCGCGGCGGGAAGCTTTGCCGCAGGCGGAGGAATCCGTACGGATGTTACCGGCCCGGCCGTCCAGGAATTGTTTAAGGAGATGGAACGAATCCGCAGCAGCGCTGCCACTGACGAGGAACTGAAACTTGCCCGCGGGGCATTCTCGCAGTCCCTTGCCGGCCGCTTCGAATCTTCCGAGCAGACTGCGAACACGGTGGGCGATTTATTCATTTACGATCTTCCTCTCGATTATTACCAGCACCTGCCGGCCAGCATTGCGACCGTGACCTCGGGCGACGTACGACGCGTCGCCGAGAAGTACATTCATCCGGAGAACGCGATCGTGGTGGGCGCTGGCGATCGCGCCAAGATCGAGGACCAACTGAAGAAGCTGTCTATCGGCGCCGTGGAGGTTCGGGACTACGAGGGGAATCCGGTCAGTGCGAAGGCGGCGAGGGCGCAGTAGAGCAGCCGTCAGTCTTTAGTCGCCCGTCGCCAGTCTCCAGTCTTCAGCGAGGCACAATAGTCCAATCGTTCTCGTGATCCTCGTTGTCCCGAAGTAAAGGTTTGCTGAAGACTGGAGACTGGCGACTGGAGACTGGCGACCAGCCTCCGAAGCTCCTGCTAGACTATCCCGGCATTTTCTCTGAACGAGGTGGACGTGCCAACCGATCCAGTTCTGGTGGTTCACGGCGGTGCCTGGGCGATCCCGGATGACATGCTGGAAGCTCACCTCAACGGCGTGAACAACGCGGTGAAGGCGGGCTGGAATGCGCTGAGCAAGGGCGGTTCAGCGCTCGATGCCGTGGAAGAAGCTGTGGTCGTAATGGAAGACGACGAGACCTTCGATGCCGGGCGGGGCAGCTTTCTGAATCGGGATGCAAAGGTGCAACTCGATGCGTTCATCATGGACGGCTCCACGTTGCGCGGCGGAGGAGTGGGGTGCGTCGAGCGGTTGCGAAATCCCATTCGCGCAGCACGCAAAATTCTGAGCGAGAGCCCGCATGTCTACTTCGTGGGAGAAGGAGCTGAACGCTTCGCCGCCCAACACGGAATTCCGCTCTGCGATAACGGCGAACTCATCATTCCACGCGAGGTCGAGCGCCTCCGTGTCTTCCAGGCGCATGCCACCGAGCAAGCTCCGAACCTCTTTGCCCCCGCGATCTCCCACGACACGGTTGGTGCGGTCGCACTCGACGCCGAAGGCAACATCGCTGCCGCGACTTCGACGGGCGGCACGTTGAACAAGGCTCCGGGTCGTCTTGGCGATTCGTCGCTGATCGGGTGCGGTTGCTACGCCGATAACGAAAGTGCGGCCGCGTCACTAACCGGCTGGGGTGAGCCCATCATGAAGCTGGTTCTTGCTAAGTGGTCGGTGGACCGGGTTCTCGCCGGTAACGCGCCGGAATGGGCCTCGCAGGAGGCGATGAACTATCTAAAATCCCGCGTAAATGGCCACGGCGGCATCATTTTGCTGGATCGCGGAGGGCGATTCGGAATCTCGCATAATACGCCGCGCATGGCCTGGGCATTTCAGACGAAGCAGCGTGCCGATTCGGGAATCGAACGCTAACCTGTCGCGGCGTTTCAACTTACTACAGTCACGCTAACTAACCCTATTCCCCTCATCTATTTATCTTGCTTTCCTTGTATCTCCTGATGTAAAAACCACCGGGCACTAGCACCCAAAATTGTGTTGTCCCTCAATCACCCTGTGAACAGCATTCCGCCTTCTGCCGCGCGCCCTTTTGCGATGCCGCGGTTCTTTCGGGAGACCCCTATGAATTCCACTTCGAAGATCGTAGCCGCCCTGACGCTCGCCCTGATTTGGACCTGTAGCGCATTTGGCCAAGGATCCGCCTCGGGCGACTTGCACGTCACCGTGAGAGACCCGAAAGGAGCCGTGGTCACGAACGCCCTTGTGACGGCGCGCGAGCAAGCCAAGGCCTTTGAGCGCTCGACGAATCAGAGCACCGAGGGAGAATATCGCCTGCTATCGCTGCCTCCGGGGGTGTACACAGTCACTGTGGACGCGGCGGGTTTCGCGAAGGCCGAAGCCAAGGATGTGACCGTCACCGTCGGGCAGATGAAAGATTTGCCCATCGGACTGAACATCAGCGGAGCCTCCACAATCGTCACGGTAAGCTCCGAAGCCGAACTGGTCGAGACCACGCGCACCTCCGCGACCGATACGATCGATCAACGGCGGATTGACAATCTCCCGATCAACGGGCGCAACTACATCAACTTCGCCCAGACCGACTCGCAGGTGGTGCGCGACAACGCTCCCAATACCGGCGCGGCGCCGACCTCGGGTCTGAACTTCGGCGGGCAACGCGCCCGCTCGAACCTGGTCAACGTGGATGGGGCCGATGCCACCGACAATTCTGTCAATGGCGTGCGCTCGACCGTCTCCCAGGAAGCTGTTCAGGAATTTCAGATCATTACCAACGGCTACGCGGCGGAGTACGGACGTGCGGCCGGCGGCGTGGTGAACATCATCACCCGCTCGGGCTCGAATGAATTTCATGGCGATGTCTTCGGCTACCTTCGCAATCGCAATTTCCAGGCAGTGAATCCTTTTGCCGTCTGCCAAACGCCGCCGTGTCCGAATCCGGCGTACACGCGGGTGCAGGCCGGTGCGGCCTTTGGCGGTCCCATCAAGAAAGATAAGACGTATTACTACTTCTCTTACGAAATTACCCGTCGCCATGAGACGGGATTCTCGAGCATCGGGCAAAACAACTTTGGACTTGTACCCTTTGATACGAAAGCCGTGGGATTGCCTTTTGGCTCACTTCAACTAACGCCCGCGCAAGTCGGCTTTCTCACCAATCCCACTGTGTTGGCGCTCGAGCAGGCGAGTTCGGCCGTGGCCGCTGGCGTTGGAAAGTATGCCGTACTGGCTGGCGCCTCCTCAGGTCAGGCGGTGCACGCGGCTTGGCCGAGCCAAATGGTGCAAGCTTTGACCGGCGGCGCGCTCTCAGGCTGGACAGGTTTCCCAACCAGTTGCGCGCCACCCGGCCCATGTGTTGCGACTCCGGCCTCCTATCAGACGCTTGCGTCGCAAATCGGAAATTTTCCTGTGTTCGAGGGCACCAGCCTTTACTCGCTGCGCATCGACCATAACATCAACAGCAGAAACCGGCTGATGCTCCGCGCCAATGTGAGTCCGAGCACGGTCACGGGGATTGAGGTCGGCGGCCAGGCTCAGCCCTTTGGGCAGAACGCCTACTCGCGTACCTCGGAGCAGACCTATCGCGACGTAGCCGGTTTGGTGCAGGACACCTGGACGATCGGTAACAACAAGGTGAATGAGTTCCGCTTCCAGTATGCGCGGCGCGGGTTATCGTACTTCTACAATACGGCTATCCCGGGCGGAGCCGATCCGGCGGTGAACATCCCCGGCTTCGCGTATTTCGGTCGCGAGCCGTACTCTTACATCCAGCGTACAGAACAGCGCTACCAGTTCACGGACAATTTCTCCTGGATCCTCGGCGCGCATGATACGAAGTTCGGCGTGGACTTCAACTACCTGCCGCTGGATGCCATCTTCACGGTGAACTACGGCGGCGTTTATGATTTCGGCTCGTTCAGTGCATCGAACCTGGGCTTTAGTGCTCTTCCGAATCCTGCCGACCCGGCCCATCCCATCTCGTTTCCTGATCTCTCGCCCGTACAGTCTTACGGCGCGGGCCTACCGGGAGACTTCATCCAGGGCCTGGGCAGTCCCAAAGATTCATTTACCAACAAGCCGCTGGGCATTTTCTGGCAAGACTCCTGGCGCGTTCGCCCCAACGTTACACTGAACTTTGGCGTCCGCTACGACATCGAATTCCCACCCAAGTTCAAGCCGCCGCAAGGTCTGGCTCTTCCCGCCTACAACCTGCTGGGACTACAGAAAGGAATTCAGACCGACAAGAACAACATCCAGCCGCGTCTCGGCCTTGCGTATGATCCCAAAGGCGACGGCAAGACAGTCATCCGTGCTTCTTACGGGATGTTCTACGACCACCCGCTGCTCGGGCTCTACTTCCTGGGCGATGCGTCGGACGGTTCCTCGAGCGGCCAGTTGGCTTTCGGCGGCACTGCCCCATGCAGTGGCAAAAACGGTGACCCGGGGAATCTGAACGCGATCCCGATCTTTCAGGGGACGTTGAATCAGCCTGGCTGCGCTCCCTCGGTGTTCCCGCTTGCCAACGCCAACCTGGGCTATCTGCCAAACCAGCAGCAGTTCCAGGCGCTGAACTTCCCGCAATCGGTCTTCTTGAACCAGAATTACCTGAATCTCAACCTGGCGAACCCGGCGCAATCCACTTTCTTGCCGCTGGGCTTCCAGCCATTCGGATATCCGCAGGCCAAGAATTTCGTTTACGCGTACTCGCAACAGGCTCACTTTGCCATTGAGCGCGACCTCGGCGGGGGATATGCGCTTACGCTCGCCTACAACTTCAACGGCGGGCGTCATCTCAACCGGCCCATCAATGCCAATACCATTCGCGGCGACCTGATGGTGGCCAACTTCAATGCGGCGCTCGCTGGAGGTCAGACGCCGGCCAGTCCATTTACGGTCGGTGGTGGCGCAGGCGGCCCCTGTGGCACGGGTCCGCTCGGCCCCTGGGTCAGTGCTCCCTTGATGAATTTCTTCCGCCCGGGAGGCATGAACCCATCCATCGCTGCAGCGCTGATCGGCGCGGGCGCTGGTGCTTGCGTGACCCTCGCACAAACCATCGAAAGCGGTCTCGCCAGCCAGGGCTTCAACGCGAATTGCGATCCCACGACCTACCAGAACTGCGTCCCGTTCGGCGACATGGACGCGAACTACTCCAATGGAAGCTCGGTCTATCACGGCTTCAGCGCGAATCTGCGCAAGCGCTTCGGACATCACTACGAGTTCCTCGGCTCTTACACTTTCTCCCATTCGATCGATGATTCGACCGACCTGCAGTCCACGCTGACTCCGCAGGATAGCTACTATCCCGCCTTCGACCGTTCCAACTCGCTGTTCGACCAGCGCCACCGTTTTGTTTTCAGCGGCGTTTATCAGACCGGCAAAGTCGGAACCGGATTTGGCGGGAAATTCCTCAGCGACTGGACATTTGCCCCGCTGATCGAGTTCGCTTCGGGCCGCCCGTTCAACGTCATCACCGGCAACGGCGACAACCTGCAGTTGTCGTCGCTCACCAGCCGCCCAAACACGTTCGTGAATCCGGCCTGTGGCAACGGCGTTCCGTCGAAGTACTCTCCCACCGGCGTTTTTCAGGAGGTCTGCATCAATCCGTTCGTTCTGACAGGAACAACTCCAAGCTTGTTGCAACTCGACGGCAACCTAGGCCGCAATGCCGGAGTTACTCCCTGGACCGTGTTCAACGACCTGCGGATCGCCAAGCGAATTCCGTTCGGCGAGCGTGTGAACATGGATCTGATTGCCGACATGTTCAACATTGCGAACCGATTCAACGTATCGGCAGTCAGTTCGCTGTTTACGAACGCCGGTACGCCGACGGCGGCTTACGATCCGCGGCAGTTCCAGTTCGCCATCAAGGTCAATTGGTAGCTGGGCGTTCAGCGCAGCAAGGGGTTCGGATTCGCAGCGTGCGATCCGAACCCCAAATTTTTCCTAAAATACTGTCGTTACCGTACTAACGCTGCTGTTCCTGCGCGCTACACTAAAACCGCCTCAGTCAATTCGAAGGAGATCTCGCATGGACCGGCGTCGTTTTCTGCAGACTGCGGCGGTGACCACCCTCATGACCACTCTGGCAAAAAATCGCGCCCACGCGGAAACGAACTCCATGCCGATGCGCACGCTCGGGCGCTCGGGTGAAAAGGTTTCCATCGTGGGCCTGGGTGGCTATCACCTTGGAATGCAGAAAGATGAGGCGGAAAGCATTCGCATTATCCGGACCGGCTTAGACAGCGGCATCAATTTTCTCGACAACTGCTGGGACTACAACAACGGGCAGAGCGAGATCCGCATGGGGAAGGCGCTGCGCGACGGCTATCGGCAGAAAGCGTTTCTGATGACGAAGATCGACGGCCGCACCAAGCAAGCTGCCGCACAGCAACTGGAGGAATCGCTGCGCCGCCTGCAGACCGACCACATCGATCTGCTGCAATTTCACGAAGTGATCCGCGACACCGACCCGACGCGGATTTTTGCCGCGGGCGGCGGAATGGAAGCCGCGCTGGAAGCAAAAAAGCAGGGCAAGATCCGCTACATCGGCTTCACCGGACATAAAAGTCCCGATATACATTTCAAGATGCTCGAAGTGGCCTTCGCGCACGACTTCACTTTCGATGCGGTGCAGATGCCGCTCAATGTCATGGATGCTCACTACGAGAGCTTCGAGAAGAAAGTCCTGCCGGTGCTGGTGAAACATCAGATCGGCGTGCTCGGCATGAAGCCGATGGGCGACAAAGTCATCCTGAACAGCAAAACTGCCACCCCGGTGGAGTGCCTGCACTATGCCATGAACCTGCCTACCAGCGTCGTGATCACGGGATGCGATTCGATGCAGATCCTGCGGCAGGCCATCGATGCCGCCCACAGCTTCCACCCACTAGGTCCAACGGAAGTTTCGAGCCTCCTGGCGAAGACCGCACCCGCAGCTACCAAAGGCGAATTCGAACGCTATAAAACGTCGCACGATTTCGACGGGACGTATCACAATCCGCAGTGGTTGGGGTGAGAAAGCAGGCTCTAGCAATCAGGCTCTAGGCTCTAGCGATCGGGCCCTCGCAATCGGACTCTAGGTATTAGATTTCAAGCCGATCAGTTCGCGTTCGTCATTTCGGCTCTTCGGTGCGGCTGTTATAAGATCCTGGTGCTGATGGCCGGAGTGGGACTACCGCATGAATTAGACCGTTCAGCACCCTTCCAACTTCTGCAGCTTGCATGTAGAGTGCTTGCGCTGCCGTCTCGGTCAGGTAGTCGAGTCGACGAGCTACCTTGATTTGGGTTTGAACTTCGTAAAGAGACCCGCGGGCGTAGTTGAGAAACCTGATGAGTTCTCGGTCGGATGCCCTTCCTTTGCCCTCGGCAATGTTGCTTGGAATCGAGGTCGCCGCTCTTCTGATTTGGCTGGTCAGGCCAAATCGTTCATCATTTGGCCATGTCAGTGTCTGTTGGTAGACGGCAACAACCAGATCCATCGATAACCGCCAGGCGTGAAGATCTTCGAAGGTACCGCTCATCGCAAGTTTCCTCTCGCGGATCCTAGCGGGAAACCAACGGAAATCCGCGTGACAACAGTCACACTCCGAGGTACTTCGAAAACCTTCACCCTTGATTATGTTAGAGCCTGGGGTCTGACAGCCAGAGTCTGACAGCCAGAGTCTGACAGGCTAGAGCCTCGAGGCCGAAGCTAGAGCCTGGAGCCTGATTGCTAGAGCCTGATTGCTAGAGCCTAGCCCCCGCCTCCTGCTAAGATTCTCCTTCACCACTCTTCGCGAACGCGGGAGCCATTCCATTCATGTCCGAAAGTTCCCTACCTACTTCACGCACCCGTCTGGTGCGTGAACCTGAGCGCGGCGTGTATGATCGCGACGCCGTCTACCGCATTCTTGACGAAGGCTTCATCTGCCATGTGGGATTCAATCTGGATGAGCAGCCTTTCGTGATTCCCACTTCCTATGGGCGATCGGGCGATGACCTTTACATTCACGGCTCGGCGGCCAGCCGCATGCTGCGCAATCTCGATAAGGGAATTCCGGTCTGCGTGACAGTTACATTGCTCGATGGGCTGGTGCTGGCGCGTTCGATTTTCAATCACTCTATGAATTACCGCTCGGTAGTTGTTCTGGGGACGGCCAACGTCGTGCAGGACCCGGGTGAAAAGCTGGAAGCGCTGCATCGGATCTCCGAGCACATTCTGCCGGGGCGCTGGGCCGAGTCGCGGCAGCCGAACGAGCGCGAATTGAAAGCCACATTCGCGTTGCGGGTTCCGATTACTGAATTTTCCGCCAAAGTACGCCAGGGGCCGCCGATCGACGATGACGAGGATTACGATTTTAGAACCTGGGCGGGAGTGATTCCGCTTGAAACCGTAGCGCGCCCGCCGATTGCGGATGAGCGCTGCAACCCGGAGATCGCGGTGCCGTCCTACGCGCGATCGTACTCGAGGAGAAAAGTGTAGGGCGATCGGCCGATGGAGCGGCGGGCGTCCTCGCCCGCCGGACGGGCGAGACGCCCGTCCCTCCACATGAGTCTTGGAACGAACATGACGACGAAGACAGCTCGCAGTGCCGATGTCGTGAGCAAAATCGGGGGGCACGTCGATGCTCTGCGCCGGGAACTGGTTGTCTTTCTGCAGAAGCTGGTGCAAATGCCCAGCCTGCCCGGCTACGAGCAGAAGGCGCAGTACTTTATCGCCGACAAACTTCGTTCGCTGGGCCTGGTGGTCGATGTGGTTGCCTCCGAATTCGATGAGCTGAAGGATCATCCCGCCTTTTGTGACGATGGCGTGCCCTTTCGCGAGCGCCTGAATGTGGTGGGACGCTGGCGCGGCAGCCGCAAACTGCCGAAGTCCGGCACTCCACGCTCGCTGATTCTCAACGGGCACATCGACGTGGTTCCGACCGGAAGCGAGACTTTGTGGTCAGAGTCGCCCTGGAGCGGCGCCATTCGCGAAGGCCAGCTCTATGGCCGCGGCTCCTGCGACATGAAGGCGGGCCTTACGGCCAGCATCTTTGCGCTCGAAACCTTGCAATCGATGGGCTTCCGGCCGGCGGCCGATGTGCTCTTAGAGAGCGTGATAGGAGAAGAAAGCGGCGGCGTTGGCACGCTCACGACCATTGTGAAGGGTTTCAAAGCGGATGCAGCCATCATCACGGAGCCGACGCGCCTGCGTCTCTGCCCGGTACAGTCAGGCGCGCTCACCTTTCGCGTGAAGGTTGCCGGACGCGCCATGCACGCCTGCATGAAGCCTTACGGCGTAAGCGCGATTGAGAAATTTTTCCTGGTGCTGCAATCGGTGCAGGAACTCGAGCGCAAACGCCACATCGAATATAAGAATCCCCTGTACGAAGACCCGAATAACATCGCGCCCGTAAATTTTGGAACGATTCGGGCAGGCGAGTGGCCCTCGACGGTGCCCGACGAGTTGATTGTGGAAGGCCGATTCGGCGTGTTGCCGGGAGAATCGACGAGCGCGGCTCGCGAAGCCATGGCCGCTGCCTTAGCCAGCGCCGCCGCCAACGATCCCTGGCTGAAGGACCACCCGCCCCAACTGGAATGGTTCGAAGGTCAATTCGAATCCGGACAGACGGCGCAGGATGCGCCCATCGTGCAGACAATCTCGGAGAGCCATGCGAAGGTTTTTGGAAGCGCACCGGTTGTGCAGGGCGTGACCTATGGATCGGATCTGCGGCTGTTCACGAACCACGGCGACACTCCCGCCGTCCTCTATGGACCGGGGAACATTTTCGATGCCCACACTGTCAACGAGCATGTGGACCTGGAAGAAGTACTGGCCGCGACCAAGGTTCTGGCCTACATCGTGACCCAGTGGTGCGGTGGAGAATTCGAGTAAGCCAGTGGAGAGGCGGGCGTCCCCGCCCGCGCAAACGGGATACCAGACTTCCATCTACCCATGCTTATCGTGAACCGTTGGATAGGACTCGGCACGTTCCATGAAACGTGATATCCACGGAGTTTCCCACCCGCAGAAACAGCAAGCTGGGGTTCTTCATGCCCCACTTCGCGTAGGGCACGGAAAAATGCGATGACACATTCCAGTGGTCGGCCTGCGGTGTGACGTCCGTGGGTGCGGTGATTTCGTGCTCGGCTCCGTGGATGCGGAACACGCCATGCACCTGAACGCTGGACGTCCCGGACGCTGCAACCTTTCCTTCCACGCGGTCCGGACGGAACCCGATCTCAGGATACTGCGCGCTTTCGAGAACGTCCTTGTGCATCTTTCGATCGCGACCCTTGCTGCCGCTCTGTCCGCTGGTCGCATCGAAGACAATTTCACCGCTGATCTTCTCTGTGACAGGGTCGAAGTGGATCTCGCCACTCTTTAGCGCGAAGCTCCCCTTGACGGTATGCAGAGAATCGCCCAGATTGAAATCGGCCGCGGTCTGCGCAGCGTCGCATTGCAGAACAATTTCCTGTGCGCCGGCGATTGCGGTCGCGGCGAGCAGGCACGCCAGAACACATCCTAGTCGAATAATCCGTCTGATCAAGACAACCACCCAAACTGCTTGCTCATGCGGTCAGCAAACTCCACCCCAAGGCCAGTCCATTGCCGGCAACATCCAGCGCTGATGCCGCACCTACGTGCACCGCCAGCATGCGCGCGAAGAGACCTGGCTGATTGCGGAAAGCACGCATCGCCCGCTGTCTTAGGAGATCATGTCGCTCGAGCAAAAGCATCAACTCCGCCATCATCGCGGGATGTCTGGAGAGCGAACGGTGTCCGGCCCGATAACGCTGCAGGTCGCCCTTGCTCAGGCAATCGGCCAGCAGATTCGCTTGCCGGAAAGCAAGACACAAGCCTTCTCCGGTAATAGCGTCCACGCCGCCCGAGGCATCTCCCAGCAACGCAACTTGCCTCGAGCAGACCCGTTCGAGCTTGCGCGTGACCGTGATTGCGCCCCGTTCAATCGATCCGTGCTCTGCCCCACACAGCCGCTCCGAGAGGCGGGGAAATTGTTGCAGAGCTTCATCCAGGCGCAGAGCGGGATCGCGCGAAATCAGTGCAACACAAATTTGCGATCGATCGACGGGTGTCACATAGACCTGGCAGCGCGTTCCCCAGCGCAATTCCATGAACTCGCTCCAGGGAGCAACCCTGTAATGTCGGCGGAAGGCGAAGCGCTCCTTCTTGTGCAGGTGCGAATCGAGACCTGCCCAGCGGCGTACCCGCGAACTGCTGCCGTCCGCACCGACGATCCAGTGCGCGCGCACCAGTTCGCCGCGAACCAGGACGCCTTCCGCATGCAGACCTGTGACGACGGTGCCCCAACATAAGCGCACTCCCGCGCGCTCAGCTTGTTCCACCATTACCCGGTGCAGGTTGGTGCGCCGCACTCCTAAAGCGAAGCCGCGCGGGAAGGCCGCCTCCGCTGAAATCTCGCCACTCACGAAGCGAATGCCACAAAAACGATGCGCTTCCAATTCCGGAATGCTTATTCCAAGTTGTGCGAGAGCATCGATGCCATCCGGCATCAAGCCTTCACCGCAAGGTTTGTCGATGGGCGGCGTGCAGCTGTCTGCAACAGTGACTTCAAATCCTCGCCGTCGCAGGGCGAGTGACGCCGCCAGTCCTCCGGGGCCACCTCCAACGACGAACACGTGATTTTCACATCCGCTCAGTCCGTTCACCATTCCAGCGCCACCAGTTCTGAGCAGAAACCCGGGCCCATGGCCGCCAGCAGGCCGAAGGTTCCAGGTTCGGGCCGGCGATTTTTCATGACATCTTCGAGCACCACCAACACTGACGCCGACGAAAGATTTCCCACGCGTCGCAGGCGGCCAGTTCTCCGTTCTCAAGACTCAAGGCTGCCGCGGTCGCCTGCAAGACTTTCGGACCGCCCGTATGCAGCACCCAGCTGCCAACATCGCCGCGCTCACGGCCAAGATCCGCCAGAAAGTTGTCAACGTCATTCCCCAGTTGCCGCCGGATCAAATCCGGCACTTCCGGCGAGAGCACGATCTGGAAGCCGCTCTCCGAAATATCCCAACCCATCATCTCTTCGGTATCGGGATAGAAGATCGAGCGTGTCGCCAGAATCCGCGGCCCTTGGGAAGCTTTCATCCCATCCCATTTGTTGCCCGCCACAACCACCGCGGCCGCTCCATCACCGAATAATCCTGCAGAAATCATGTTGGCGACCGAGAGATCTTCACGTTGCAATGTCAGAGAGCACAATTCGACTGAAAGCAGGACCGCGACTTCATCAGGATAGGCGCGCACGTAGTCAGCCGCCCGCGCAATTCCGGCAGCGCCTGCAACACAGCCCAGCCCAAACATGGGGACGCGCTTCACATTCGGGGAGAAGCCCATGCGATTGATCAGGCGAGCATCGATGGAAGGGCTCGCAATTCCGGTCACGGAGGTAAAGAACAGTGCGCCAACATCGCGCACATCCAGGCCCGCGCTCGTCAATGCACGACTGACACAGCAATATCCCAGTTCAAGCGCGCTGCGGATCCAGTGATCGTTCGCCTCCCCCCATCCCTTCAGCAGCGGGTAGGCATCAATCGGCAAGGCGAGGAAGCGTCCGTCGACTCCGACATTCTTGTGCAGGCGTCGCAGAACCTCCGGCTTCGCGAGGCGGTCGCCCCAGAATTCCTGAAGAGCAGCAAACAGCATCTCCTGCGAGTAGTAGTGTTTGGGAAACGCGCTCGTGGCGCTGACAATCCGCATTCAGTTCTCAGTTCTCAGTTCTCAGTTCTCGGTGGTCAGTTCTCGGTGCTCAGTTGTCAGTTCATTCCGGCGCTAACCTGCCACGGCTTTCTAACTGAGAACTGAGAACTGGAATCTGAGAACTGGTTTTAGATAATTGCTCTCCGCGCGAGGCCCAGCGCCTCAGACCAGAAGGCGCCGGAGGTGTGCGCCATCTCGACAACATCCGCGACGGCTGCGACAAATTCTTCGATCTGGTCTTCCGTCACGACCAGCGGAGGCGCTGCCTTGAGTACCAGAAAATTGTTGCCGCAGATCTGTGTGAGAATTCCGTGGTCGCGGAACAAACGCATCACCAGAATCTGGCCAAACAATGCCGGATGGATACGCAGGAATGTTTCGAATGGCGCACGGAGGCGCAGCGAGCGCGGCGCAGTGAACTCGATTCCGAGCAGCAATCCTTCGCCCCGCACCTCCTTCACCATCTCGTATCCCTGCAGAGCCTCATCAAGTCGCCGGCGCAACGAGGCTCCGGATTCCGCGGCCCGCTTGCCTAGATTCTCGGACTCGAGCACCGCAAGAGTAGCCAGTCCTGCTCGCATGGCAAGGCTGTTCTCGCTAAAGGTGGAGGTATGAATGATGGCCCGCCGCAGTGATCCGTACACCGAGTCGTAGATAGATTCGGTCATCAGTACGGCGCTTACCGGAATCAGCCCGCCGCTCAGGGCTTTTGCCAGCACCACCATATCCGGGTCGACCCCGAAATGTTCGGCCACCAGGAATGGTCCAGTGCGATACATCCCGGTCTGCACTTCGTCGAATACCAGCAGCGTTCCATAGCGACGGCACAGCGCCTGCACCGCGCGGAAGTACTCTCCATGCGGCAAGCGAATGCCCGCCTCCGACTGGATCGGCTCGACGACGAAGGCGGCAAACTTCTTGGTGCGAAGTTTCGTCTCCAAAGCTTCGACATCGTCAAAAGGAATGGCTTCCGTTTCCGGCAGGAGAGGTCCGAATCCTTCGCGCCAGAATGCATCGCCCATCAGCGACAGCGCGCCGCAAGTCAAACCATGGAATGCGCCCTTGGCATAGAGAAGCCCGGCGCGCTTGGTGTTCGCGCGAGCAAGTTTGATGGCGGCTTCGATGCCTTCGCTGCCGGAACTCGCAAAAAAAGCTTTGGTCAGTCGCCCGCCTGCGCGCCGGCAAAGCTTTTCGCCGAGCTCCCCAGCCCGCTCCGCCACGTGCGTCTGGATCATGGCCGGGCCGCAGCTTTCCAACTCCTCGCGCACGGCGGCAATCACCGCTGGATGATTGTGTCCCACGTTGTGCACGCAGTAGCCGGAGAGGAAATCCAGAATCCGTCGACCGTCGGCTGTGAAGAGTTCACTTCCCAGGCAGCGCTCATAACGAACATTCATTTCGAGCAAGTCCAGAAGCCGGACCCACTGGGGATTTACATGTTCGGAGTAAAGCGTGCCCACTGCAGAATCAACGCTGCTGGTAACCATTCTTCCTTTGTGTCGCACGAGTGATGCCGAAGGGCGTTCCGGCAGGCCATAGACTGCATGCGCTGTGGCTTTTCACCGAGGTGGCGGTCATTTAATCCGATGCCCACTACATGGAACTGGGTTGCTGCCGCGTCTCGCGGAGCTGTGTAAAGCTTTGTAAAGGCGAGCGGCTCGTTCAAATACTACAACGTAAGGAGAACCACTGTATCGAAATCACGACAAATCGTGAGCACCTGATTGAATTGGTGAAGGCAAATACGAGACTCGTATCCGCCGTGGTGAACCCGTCGGCAGGCGACCGGTTTTCTTCGCGATTTTCGCGACAGTTCTTTGCGCCCTTCGCGGTCAGAAGCTTTTAACCGCGAAGAGCGCGAAGGGGATCGCGAAGGACGCAAAGAAAAACGTCTTGGAGACCTCGCTCAGTTCAGCAATAGCAGCTTGCCAGTTGTTCTGCGCGCTTCCAAATCGCGATGTGCCTGGGTAGCGTCTTTCAAGGGATAGGTGTGCGCGATGCGCTTCAGTTTTCCCGCTGCGATCATGCTGAACACCGCGTCGGCGCGCATCTCAAGATCCTCGCGCGTCGCCACGTAGTGGGTCAACGTAGGCCGGGTCACGTACAGCGATCCCTTTTGCGAAAGCTGAATGAGATCAAATGGCGGAACGGGGCCGCTCGAGCCGCCAAACAGCACCATGTAGCCACGGGGCCGCAGAATGTCGAGCCCTTTTTCGAAAGTGGTCTTGCCCACCGAGTCATAGACCACATCCACGCCTCTTCCGCCGGTCAGTCGCCGCGTCTCAGCTTCGAAATCAGTTTGCGTATACAGGATGACATCGTCCGCGCCAGCCTCTCGCGCCAGCTTGGCCTTCTCTTCAGTAGAGACCGTGCCGATCACGCGCGCGCCGATCCCGTGCGCCATCTGCACCAGCAGCAATCCCGTACCTCCCGCGGCCGCATGCACCAGGGCGGTCTCACCTTTCTTCAAAGGGTACGTGTCGTGGCTCAGGTAGTGCGCCGTCATTCCTTGCAGCATCGCCGCTGCCGCCTGCTGATAGCTCACGCCTTCGGGAATTTTCACGAGCCGGTCCGCAGCCACAGCGGAGTACTCGGCATAGCTGCCGAGCACCATCGTGTACGCCACCCGATCGCCTACCTTCAAGTTGGTGACATTGCTGCCGACGGCTACCACATCTCCGGCTGCTTCCTGGCCGGGGACGAACGGCATCACCGCCTTGTAGCGTCCTTCCCGGTAGTACACATCGATGAAGTTGACGCCGGCGGCGACGATCTTCACGACTGCTTCCGCGCCTTTGGCTTCGGGCACCGGGAGTTTCACCAGTTCAAGTACCTCCGGACCGCCTGCACGTTTCACCTGAATTGCGTTCATGGGAAGCCCCTGGGTTTTCGATGATAGACGTCGTGCAACGGTGAGGCAATTCGATGGAGTAGGGACCGATCCGCTCGCTGAGCGAAGGCCGGCGGGTAAGGTTTTCAGATAGACGCAGATGCCCGCGTCTCCGCATGCGGTAACGCGGCAAAGATAGTCTGCCTGAGAATCGGGCTGAAATGCGATCGATCTACTTTTGAGGGGCGGAAGGTGTAGCCGAATCCTTGGTGCCTTCCGGGCGCTTCACCTGGTACGCTTCCTGCATTTTCTTAAACTTTTCCTGCTGTTCCGGGGTCAGGAAGGCAGCGATCTTGGGTTGATAGGCCTCGCGCACTTCCCGAGATTTTTGCAGCCGCTGTTCCGGAGTGAGATGTTCGTCGAGGCGAATCACTCGCAGCTGCTCGCCCTCTTCGGTTACGACCGGCCGCACTTTCTCCCTCTGCTCGGGCGTCAGATTCAGCTGGGCGGTGAGGGCGCGCAGTTCGCCCAAAGCTTCCAGGGTGCGATGCGGTCCAACGCTTTGCTGGCCTGGTGATGGAATTTGTGCGGGGGCCGCACCTTGCCCGAAAACGGAGAGGTTTGCTCCCGCTAACACTATTCCCAATATCCCTGACTGCAAACTACGCTGCATCGCTTTCTCCTCAGGCTGTGAACTTGTTCTTTCCCCAGCGGAACTTCCTACCGCAACAATCCTACCCTCGGGGCGGAACGAACTCCATCCCCCGAGAGTGCAGGGTTCGCGTAGGGGCAGACGCCCCCCTTTGCCCAGCCGAGCGAAGCTCGGCTTCAGGAGTGATCGCCCACCTGCTTCGACTAGTGTGGCAGCCAATGGGGGTGGGTGCTGAACAGTCCATTCACGAAGCCGATCTGGAAAGTGATGAGCAGCCCGAAGGCGACGCTGATTACGCCGGACGCCAGTCCCAGACCGCGATTGAGGCTGGCGAAGCGTTTGCCGGTGTAGGCAAAGGGCGCGCCCAGGATCATCGTGATCAGCATCATGCCCGCGATGGTCCCCAGCCCGAACACCAGCAGGTAAGCAATCGCCCACCGGGGAGAGCGAATCGTGGTCAGAACCAGCAAAGCGACCGCTGCCGAGCCCGCCAATCCATGCACTACGCCCACTGCCAGCGGACGCAACAGCTGATAGATTCCCACGCGTGCGAGTAGTTGCTGGACAGGGCCCTGCGGGCGCTCCTCCAGTCCGAGATGAGCATCGGGATCGTGCGCGTGGGTATGCACGTGCGCTTCACCTCCGTGCCGGTGCACGTGCGTGTGAATCACGCCGGCACTGTGCTCGGGAGTGAAACGTTCGGTGATCCAGCTTGTGAGACCAGTCAGATTCAACACACCCAGGAGAATGAGCATGAGTCCAACGGCCAGTTCCATCGCCAGGCCGATGCGCGGAGGAATGGCCAGATTGAATACGATGATTCCGGTGCCCACCAGCACGATCGTGATGGTGTGCCCGAGGCCCCACAGGATGCCGATGATCCCTGCGTGCCGGATACTCTGCTGGCGGCTCACGATGGTCGTGACCGCAATGACGTGATCTGGATCGGTGGCGTGCCGGATGCCCAGCAGAAACCCCACGCCAATGATCGCGAAGAAATTAACCATAAGCAGCTTGTGTCCGTGCAGCCATCACTGACGCGGGCCGGACAACAATCAAGAATGTAGGCGCGGTCTGCGAGCCGCCCAGACTGGCCACCGATGAGACTACACCAGCATCATTAAGGCACGCGAGGGCCCTTTTCGCAGGCCATGTCTCTGGTTTACCATGGGCGCGGTCGCCGAAAAAAGTGCGCGCAAAATTCGATCATACGGGTGTTGCATGGCTATGGCTTTAGAGTTGGTGAGGACGCGCGTCAAAAACAGTCCGTGGGCTTTTCAGATGCTCGAACTTCTTCCCGTGTTCATGGTGGGAGTCGGCGTAATATTTGCATCCCTGGGCATGGGGGAAGCGGTCTACCGCCTGTTGTTTGCCGACTATGACGGTGCCAAGGACCGCCTTCCCATCGAAGCCCTGTTTGGGCTCGTCTTCGCCTGGGTGGCCACTTCCTTCGTGCGGAGCATTTACCAGCACCGCAAACGGACGGATGCCAAGCTCAACCTGATCTGGGACCGCAGCCACAAGATTCGCGCGGCGCTGGAAGCTATCTCGCCACACCCGCACACCTCGCGCAACCAGCAGTCGATCCGCGTGATCCGCGAGGAAGTCGACCGGATCGAGGGAGCGTTGAAGGAAGTTTTATCACCGGGAGAGAGACTCTAGGAGAAGGCTCTGGGACAAGGCTCTAGGCTTTAGGCTCTAGGCTCTAGCAAACCCCTTTTCACCACTCAGGGAATCGGCGGAGCACAAGGAAAAAACATTGAGAGTGTCGACGAGTACCGCGATTTGCCGGCATACATATTTTTCATAAGCGATCTTCGTGCGCTTGTTTCATTCCCTCAAGCTTCGACAGCCAGAGCCTTGCGCCTAAAGCCTGGGTCCGGTTTTGCTAGAGCCCAGAGCCTAAAGCCTAGAGCCTGTTTTGCCAGAGCCCAGAGCCCAGAGCCTAAAGCCTAGAGCCTGTTTTGCCAGGGCCTAGAGCCTTTTTTCCATCCCGTCCTGTGCCGAAAGTAACGGGGACATGAGTCTTTCGAGAATTGACCAAAGAAAAGAATGAAGGTTACCCTTTGCCAAGGATTGTGCATCCAAGCCGAGGGGGAGGGCAGGTCGCTGTAAATCATAGAGCAATATGGAATTGAAGAAACTCTATGTCATTGTTGCGCCGCTGGCGGCCGTGCTCGTGACGGGCGCGTGCCAGTCCGCGCAGCGGCCCGCGACGCTATTGCCGGGCAAGGCCGGCGCCCCGACCCTGACGGCTGCAAATTCTGGCTCGCCAGCTTCAACCGAGAACCAGGGCCAGACTCAAAAGCCTGCCGAACCGGCTGCAAAACCTGTTCCAGCCCCCTCGGCTGACCCGGTGGCCGATCTGATCGCCAAAGTCGAGAAGGAATACCAGGCTGGTCAGGAGAACTACACGGCGGGACACCTTGAGGCCGCTCGTCAGAATTTTGACCACGCGTTCGACCTGCTGCTGAGCAGCAATCTCGAGATCAACTCAGACCCGCGCCTGGAGAGCGAATTCGACCGCATTCTCGAAGGTGTCAACGGCTTCGAGATGCAGGCCCTGCAACAGGGGGACGGGTTCACTGAGCAGAAATCCGAACCTGCGCCTATTGACGAGGCGAACGAGGCTGCGGTTCCGGTCGACGCCAACGTAAAAGCCAAGGCCGAGGCTGAGATCAAATCAACCCGTTCCGACCTGCCGCTGATGATGACGGACCAAGTCGCCGGTTACATCAGCTATTTCTCAAATCGCGGGCGTGGCACCCTGGAAAATGCCCTGGTACGCTCTGGCCGCTACGACGCAATGATTCGCCGCGTCCTGAAGGAAGAGGGCGTTCCGCAGGATCTGATTTACCTGGCGCAGGCCGAATCGGGCTTCCACCCGCTCGCTCTGTCGCGAGTCGGCGCTCGTGGAATCTGGCAATTCATGGCCAGCCGGGCGCGCGGCTACGGTTTGCAGCGTGACTGGTGGGTGGATGACCGCCAGGATCCGGAGAAGTCCACGCGCGCCGCTGCGCGCCACCTGAAAGATCTCTACCAGCAGTTTGGCGACTGGTACCTGGCCATGGCTGCCTACAACTCGGGCCCGGGTACTGTCCAGAGTGCCGTCAAGCGCACCGGGTACGCCGATTTCTGGGAACTGTATCGACGCAACGTGCTTCCCAAGGAAACTCGCAACTACGTTCCCATCATTCTGGCCGTAACCATCATGGCCAAGAACCCGACCCAGTACGGGCTGGATCATCTTGAGAAAGTGCAGCCGGTGCAGTACGACGCGGTCAAGATCGATTACCCGGTCGATCTCCGCCTGGTGGCTGAGTGTGTGGACGCGTCCGCATCGGACCTTCAGGACCTCAATCCCAGCCTCCTGCGCATGACTACGCCGAAGGATCACCAGTTCGAACTCCACCTGCCGGTGGGCACGAAGGAGAAGTTTCAGTCTGCGATCGCCGCGGTCCCCCCGGATATGCGGGTCTGGTGGCGTTATCACAAGGTGCAAGCGGGAGATACCTTAGCGTCGATTGCGCGGACGTATCGCACGACCCCACGGGCAATCGCGGAAGCCAACAATCTTGAAGATGGG
>Ga0307472_100000006_pt1 | contig 51105 bp, 49 predicted proteins | sample atmos_gasesAM5C__2_FD_204582 | JGI IMG/M metagenome (GOLD analysis project Ga0307472, IMG submission 204582) | Hardwood forest soil microbial communities from Morgan-Monroe State Forest, Indiana, United States - atmos_gasesAM5C_05 | ecosystem: Environmental > Terrestrial > Soil > Temperate...
TGCAATGGTTGTACTGGCGGTGACGTGGATGGCGAAAGTGGGGCACGAAAACGACGTCGTGGGCATTTTCGGAAAGTTAACGGAAGCGTCCCGCAAGGAACCCGGCTGCTCGATGTATGTTGTGCACCGGCACAAGACGGATCCGCGCCGGTTCTTCATCTACGAGCAGTACAAAGACGACGCCGCGCTCGAAGCCCACCGCGCCGCGCCGCATTTCCTCCAGTTTGCAAAGAAAGAACTCCCCAAGGTGGCGGACCGGGTGGAAGGGCATTTGTTCGAGCCGCTGGGGTAGGGGAGGAGTGGGATTATTCGCCTGCCCCGATCGACTGCAAGATCCGCATGTGCTCAAGGTCCATGCCGTCGTGATATTCGAGAAGGCTTATTGCACCGCTGTCGTTGCCAGATTGCTTAATAATAATAGCGGCATTCCCATTGCGAAGGTCGATCACGTTGAGTAGTTCGGGAAGGTGCTCGAAATTGAGCTTGTTTTCTATGGCCTGCACGTGGAGTGTGGGCGAGGGAGTAATCCAGGCGCCTAATGCCAAGAGCGGCTTTACAGCGTCTCCAACTACCGACCTCCATGCCGCTCTGGCGTAGTATCGGGGACTGCCGTCCGAGAGCCGTGATGACTAGCAAACACGTGGGAATGGATTTTGCTCGACGGGAAGACGCTCTCATCTCTACATTTTTGGCCGTTTGCCGAAACGGTACCAGTAACCGACGTAACCAGGCAGTCTTTGTACGGAGGGCGGGATCACTTGTTCTTGTCGATCATCAACTCCCCACCCGATGCGTAGCTCTCCTTCGATACCTCCACGAAAGTGACCACGATGGCTTCGCGGCGGGCGCCGGCTTCCTCCACCATCGCGTCGGTGATGCGCTGGGCGAGCTTGCGTTTCTGATCGGCCGTGCGGCCCTGGAGCATGGTGACTTGGATTAGGGGCATGGGATTCATCTCAGCTTTTAGCCTTTGGCTTTTAGCTCTTAGCTCTGAAGGACGTTTGTTGATGCGAACTAGAAAAGATTGGCCGCAGAAGGATATCTTTTTCGTTCTTCTCTGTGGCTCTGTGGCTCTGTGGCTCTGTGTCTCTGTGGTGAATTTCACCTTACTTCGCCAACTCGTATCCGGCAAAGAAAAAGCTCAATTCGAACCGGGCGGTCTCGTCTGCATCCGATCCGTGGATGGCGTTGTACTCGATGTTCGTCGCCCATTTCTTGCGGATCGTGCCTTCCTCGGCCTGTGCCGGGTTGGTCGCGCCCATCAGCTTGCGCAGATCGGCGATCGCATTTTCTTTCTCCAGGGCCAGCACTACAATCGGCCCGCTCGACATGAAATTGGTCAGGGAATTGTAGAACGGGCGATGTGCATGGACAGCGTAAAACTGCTCTGCCTGGTGCTTGGAAATTTCCAGCATCTTCATGGAGAGGATGTGGAAGCCGTTTTTCTCGAACTGCTCAATAATGTCGCCGACCGCGTTCTTCTTCACCGCGTCCGGCTTGATGATGGTGAGGGTGCGTTCCAGCGTCTTCATAGCTTAGTCGTTGGTCCTTGGTCGTTGGTCGTTGGCTAAAACCTTGTCGTCGGTCCTCGGTCGTCGGTCGTCGGCGACAGCACGTTGCCCTTTATTCTTCCAACAAACCCGAGACTTGTAACTCTGTACTTAGCACTCGGTACTCGCTTAGGTACTCGCTACTCCGATTACTGACATCAGAGTCTCGCCGATCATGGCGGGTGACTTCGCGACTCGAATGCCTGCAGCCTCCATGGCCTTGATCTTCTCGGACGCCGTTCCCTTGCCGCCCGAGATGATCGCACCGGCATGACCCATGCGGCGTCCGGGAGGCGCGGTTTGTCCAGCGATGAAGCCGACCACCGGCTTCTTCATGTGCTTCTTCACGTACTCGGCCGCAGTCTCTTCGGCGTTGCCGCCGATTTCGCCGATCATGATGACCGCTTCAGTTTGCGGATCTCTATTGAACAGCTCCAACGCGTCGGTGAAGTTGGTGCCGATGATGGGGTCACCGCCAATGCCAATTGCGGTCGACTGCCCGATGCCACGCGTTGTGAGCTGGTAGACGGCCTCGTAGGTCAGGGTTCCGGAGCGCGACACGATGCCGATGTTGCCTTCTTTGTGAATGTGCGCCGGCATGATGCCGATCTTGCACTTGCCGGGCGAGATGATGCCGGGGCAGTTCGGGCCGATGAGCCGCGAACGCCGCGTTTGCAGGAACTCCCACGCGCGCACCATGTCAAGCGTGGGAATGCCTTCGGTAATGCAAACGATAAGTTCGACTTCGGCATCAGCGGCTTCCATGATGGCGTCGGCCGCAAACGGCGGCGGCACGAAGATCACGGTTGCATTGGCGCCGGTCTTGTCGACCGCCTCCTGCACCGTGTTGAAGATGGGCCAGCCTTCATGCGTGGTGCCGCCTTTGCCGGGCGTAACGCCGCCCACCACTTGCGTTCCGTAAGCCGCACTCGCCTTGGCGTGGAAAGTTCCCTCGCGTCCGGTGAGTCCTTGCACGATGAGCCGCGTCTTTTTATCTACCAGGATTGACATGATTGCTCTCTTCTTCGCGACCGATGCGGTCCCGATGAAAGTCACAAAAGCCGGCGGGACGCCGGCGCTACTAACTTTTCGCCGCCGCTACGACTTTCTCGGCCGCGTCTTTCATCGTCTCGGCGACTGTGAAGTTCAGGCCGGAATCCTTCAAAATCTGCCGTCCTGCTTCCACGTTTGTTCCTTCGAGGCGCAACACGATCGGTAGCTGGATATGCGTCTTCTTGGCGGCTTCTACTACGCCTGTGGCGAGCGTGTCCACGCGCAGGATGCCACCAAAAATGTTAATCAGCACCGCTTTGACGTTCTTGTCGCTCAGCAGAATCTCAAAAGCGTGCGTCACCTGCTCGGCGTTGGCTCCGCCGCCTACGTCCAGAAAATTCGCAGGCATTCCCCCGGCGTACTTGATAATGTCCATGGTCGCCATTGCCAAGCCCGCGCCATTTACCATGCAGCCCACGTTGCCATCGAGCTTGATGTAGTTGAGGCTGTATTTTGACGCTTCCACTTCCAGCGGATCTTCTTCGGTGATGTCGCGCAGCTCGCGCAGATCGGGATGACGAAACAGCGCGTTGTCGTCGAAATTGATCTTCGCATCGAGCGCGAAGAGGCGCCCATCGGTGGTCGTGATGAACGGATTGATTTCCAGCAGCGAACCGTCGGTGCCTTCGAAGACTTTGTAGAGGCCGGTCATGAACTGCACGGCCTGATTTACGAGCTGCGGCTTCAGGCCAAGCTGGAAAGCAATCTTGCGCGCCTGGAATGCTTCGAGCCCCATGCCGGGATTGACGTATTCCTTGAGAATCGCCTCAGGCCTCTCCGCCGCGACCTGTTCAATGTCCATGCCGCCTGCGGCCGACGCCATGAAGACCGGCTTGCCTTCGCCTCGATCGACGAGAATCCCGATATAGAGTTCCTTCTCAATAGGCAGAGTTTCTTCGATCAGCAAGCGGCGTACAACGCGTCCTTCGGGGCCCGTCTGGTGCGTAATGAGCGTCATGCCCAGCATTCTCGCGGCGAGATCGCCGGCTTCCTGCACCGATTTGGCAATCTTTACGCCACCGCCTTTGCCGCGGCCTCCCGCATGGATCTGCGCTTTGACGACAACCCCCGTCGCCCCCGAGGAGAAAAGATTCTTCGCGACCGCTTCCGCCTCTTCGCGCGTCTCGGCCATCTCGCCGCGGGGCACCGCGACGCCATACTTCTTCAGGATTGCTTTCGCCTGGTACTCATGAATTTTCATAAATGATTCCCGATCCTAAGGATCACCGTAAATGCGGGCAGGGTCCCTGCTTGCAGCTTTCAGTTGCGGGCAGCAAACCTCTGATTTTATAGAAGGGTCTGGGATAGGGCAAACGCAAGCGGTCACATTACGCTGTGACGAGATCCTGCCAGTGTCGTTCTCCACGACCTCTGCAGCCATTCTCAGGCAGCTTTGCGATTCAAGATTTTCTCTGCGAACTCAGAATCCCTGAATCGGCGTTCGCCGATCGAACGGTGCTACCCTGTACCGGATGATTGTGGATGTTCTCCATCGGATCGCGAATCATTGTCAGTCGCTGTCGCGCGACGAGGCGCGGCGCGTCATGTCGGAAGTGCTCACGGGGCAATGCACCGATGCGCAGATCGCCGCATTTCTGGTCGCGCTGCACATGAAGGGCGAGACGGTCGAGGAAATTGTCGGCTTCGCCGAGGCCATTCGAGCCGCGGCAACTCCCCTGGTCGTCGCCGGCAATTCGATGATCGACGTCAGCGGCACGGAACGCGATGCCCTGGTCGATACCTGCGGCACGGGCGGCGATGCCAGCGGAACTTTCAACATCTCGACCGCAACGGCGTTGGTCACGGCCGGTGCGGGTGTGCGAGTGGCCAAGCACGGCAACCGCAGCGTGACTTCCAAGTGTGGCTCGGCGGACGTGATGGAAGCCCTGGGCGTGAACATCGCGTTGCCGTCGTCAGAAATCGCAGACTGCCTCAAAGAGGTCGGTATTGCGTTCCTCTTTGCGCCTGCTATGCACTCGGCGATGAAGTACGTCCAACCTGCCCGCCGCGAACTGCGCCTGCGCACCGTTTTCAACCTGCTTGGTCCGCTTACCAATCCGGCGCACGCGTCGGCACAGGTGGTCGGAGTTTATTCCGATGATCTCGTGGAAAAATTGGCGGAGGCGCTCAGCATGCTGGGCCTGCGACGCGCTCTGGTTGTGCATGGATCCGACGGACTGGACGAGATCAGTATCAGCGGTACTACCAGAGTTGCCGAAGTACGCGATGCGCAAGTACGCACCTATGAAGTCACGCCCGAAGAGTTCGGCTTGGCGCGAGCGCCCATCGAGACAATTTCTGGCGGTGATGCAGGAGAGAATGCGAAGATCATCCGGGAGGTGCTCGCCGGGAAGGAATTCCCTTGCCGCGACATTGTGTTGCTCAACGCAGCCGCAACCCTGGTCGCCGCAGGACGAGCCAATCACCTTTCCGAAGCCATGCCCTTAGCTGCGAAATCCATCGACTCTGGAGCAGCTGCCGCCAAATTACAACGGCTCGTGGAATTCACTCAGCAGCATTCGAAGACTACCTCTTAGGTTGAGGGGCTTGACCTCTGAGGCGCAACGTTCCACATAGGGAAATCCCCACCCTAACCTCGCAAAGAACGCGAGGTTAGGATGGGGCACCCGGCGTGGCCGCAGGACGAGCCAATCACCTTTCCGAAGCCATGCCCTTAGCTGCGAAATCCATCGACTCTGGAGCAGCTGCCGCCAAATTACAAGGGCTCGTGGAATTCACTCAGCAGCATTCGAAACCTGTTCTTTAGGTCGAGGTTTCTTAAGCTCGGTTTCGAGTGTTAGGAAAATCCCCACCCTAACCTCGCAAAGAACGCGAGGTTAGGATGGGGCACCCGGCGTGGCCAGAACGCAATCGAAAATCTGACTCTTTCAGCTCGCGGCTCGCGGCTCGTAGCTCGTCAGCTTTTCTTCAAGCGTTCAATCTGCGCCAAATGATTTGCCCCATGACCCGCCATCATTTCGACTAGCCGCGCCACCGTGACATCCTTCTTATGCTCGGGATGGTAAGCGGATTTCTCCAGATCACCCGGCTTAAGGCGGCGTAGCAGGCGCAGGTTGCCGTGGCGGTTCAGTCCATAGGCCGCCACTAATTCCGGCGCAGACATTTCCATGTACCCGAGATGCCTCGCCCACGCTTCCTGATTCATGGGTGCAATCACCGGCTTGTCATCCGCCAGCATCTGCCGCAGACGGTAGCCATAGACAATTTCAATGTCGGCCAGGTGGCCGAGTATTTCGAGAATCGACCACTTATCCGGAGCAGGTTTACGCCTCAACACTTCTGGCGCTAGACCCGACACCGCGGCCGCGATTTCTTTTGGACTCTTCTCCGCCGCCTCCAGATGTTTCTTCAGTTCTGCTTCCGTCATTTAAACCTCCCCGCCGCGGTGCACGCTCACGACAGCACATTTTCCTTCTGCATCCACTCGGCCACTTCCACCCGCCAGCCCAATTCTTTTGTGATCGTGTCGCGCAGTTGAGAAGATGCCGCCGGCTCGCCGTGCACCAGGTAGGCTGCGCGTGGCTTTTTTGGAAACGTGCGCAGCCATTCGAGCAACTCCGGCGGATCGGCATGATCGCTGAACTGTTCGAAGGCGGCAATCTGGGCGCGAATCTGCACAACGTCGCCGAAGATCTTTACTTCTTTGGCGCCGCTCTTGATCGTGAACCCACGCGTGCCCGGAGCCTGGAATCCGATGAACAATACTGTATTCCTCGGGTCTGGCAGCCGCTGAGCCAGGTGATGCAGAACCCTGCCACCGGTCGCCATTCCGCTGGATGAAATAATGATAGACGGATAGTGCACGTCGTTGATCTTTTTCGATTCCTCCGCGGTCGATGCAAACGTAAAGCCCGGCCATTCCAAGGGCGTACCATATTTCCGGATCAGCGTGCGCGCTTCTTCCGTGTAGTCGTCCTCATACTTGAGGTAGATTTCGACCGCCTTGATCGCCATGGGGCTGTCGCAGAAGACAGGAATTTTCGGAATTTGGCCGGCCTGCATCATTTCCATCAGCATGAAAACAAATTTCTGCGTGCGCTCCACCGCGAACGCGGGCACCACCATCGAGCCGCCGCGTTCGATCGTCTGCCGGATCACCTGCGCGAGTTCAGGACGCGGATCTGTGTGGGGATGCACGCGGTTTCCGTACGTCGATTCCATCACCACAACGTCGGCGACCTCGCCCTCGTTCGGTCCGGAATGAACCACCTTCCCGGGCGCAACCAACTGGTCGCGCACACGTCCGATGTCGCCCGTGAACAGCAGCCGGGTGGTGCGCCCGTCCACCGTGAGCATTACTTCGACCATGCACGAGCCCAGAATGTGCGCCGCCGGCACGAAGCGGAAGGAAAGCTCGGGGCTGAGCTGTTTGCTCTCTTTCGCACGCACTGTGTGGAAGTACTGCATGCACGCCTCGGCCTCGTCGAGCGTGTAGAGCGGCAGGGCAGGATCGTGCTTCGATTTTTTGATCTTGTTGTAGAACGCGGCGTCTTCTTCCTGAAGGTGTCCGGAGTCGGGCAAGATGATGCCGCATAAATCGATGGTCGCTGCGGTCGCAAAGATCGGGCCCTGGAATCCCTGCTTCACCAGCCTGGGAATCCACCCGCAGTGATCGAGGTGCGCATGGGTCAGGATGACGGCATCGATCTCACGCGCGGGGACAGGCAGATCTTTCCAATTGCGTTCGCGCCATTCCTTCTGTCCCTGAAATAGACCGCAGTCGATGAGGACCTGAATGCCTTTTTTGCCATCTCCATCGAGCGATGTGTTGATGAGGTGCTTGGAGCCGGTGACCGTACCCGCCGCCCCAAGAAATTGAATGTAGGCCAAGACTTTCTCCGAAACTGCATAAAAACCTACCACGAAGACAGGGAGGAACCGAGAAAAGCAATTGGAAATTGGGAAATTGAGTAATTGGGAGATTGAGTGGCGCCCCGGCGCGCCTATGCGTGTTTGAAAATTACCTGATTACCAAATACCCAATTACAAATTCCCAATTACAAATTCCTCTGTGCCTCTGTGGTGAACTTAGGGTTTCCAACTTTCAATTTTGAAAATGTTGTTGCTCGTATCGCTCTCCGGCACGCTGCCGTCGTTGACGACAATCTCGGTGGGCGGTTTCGGAGTTGCTACGCGCACGATACCTTTCGCCTTTGCGCGGACCTCCACGCGTTGCGTTAATTCGCCGCCTTCGAAACGAACCGTAACCGGAACTTCAGCACCGGCCGCTCCCTGATTCTCAACCGTCACGGTCACCAGATAATTATCCTGCGAAGCCTTTCGCGGAAAAGCCGATTCCACGCGGAAATCCGGCAGGCCGCGGTCGTGATACACCCAATCATCGAAGAACCATTGCAGGTTGCGCTTCGACTGTGCCTCGACCAGACGCTGCACATAAGCAGGATCTGTGTCCTCATCCGCACGGTAGCTTGCCACAACCTTCTTGAGCGTATCCTCGCCCAGCATGTCCCGTAACATCCACCACACATAGGCAGCTTTGCTGCGATAAAACTCGTCGACGGAGGTCGCGATCAAGGATTCTTCTTGCGCCGAAGCGTCTTTCGGCCGCTCAGCGACAACCTTCTCTGCCGCGACCACGGCCGAGCGATGCAATCCCAGAAAATCCAGCGCCGATTGGCGGTTTCCTTGCCGCTCACGGTAAGCAGCCTGCGCAAAATGCGCGAGCCCTTCGTAAATCCAAGGTCGATTCGACGGAAATGCTGCGTGCGTGAGTTCGTGCACGAGCGCGATCTGCAAGAGCTTCGGGTCGGTATCGCCCAGGGGCGTCAGAAGCATTGCGCCGCTTTCGAAAGGGGAGGCTCCGGGATCGAACAACTCCACGACCTGCGCCTTCTCACGAGGCGTGCCGAACCACTCCCCAACGAAGGGCGTTACGGTATCCGCCGCCTTGACGTAACTTTCGGCAGTCAATCGATGCTCCGGGCGGTGCGCAACTTCAACGGTTGGCTGGTGGAGGATTTCGTAGTTTGCCATGACGAATGCGGGCACGCGCAAGCCCAGCGGCACAAATTGGCACTCAGCGGACACTGCCAGCACTCTACTCATCTGCTCGTATGGGGCGGTCCCTGCCTGGTTGCAAAACAAAATCGGCACGCCGCTGCCGTCATCATTTGAGTACCTAAGCTTGATTCTCATGTCTGCGTTTTGTTCGCGTTGCTTCCAGCGCCCGAGAGTTTCAAAGACGCTGTTGCCCTCCGAGAGATTCGCGGCCTCCGTGGCTATGGGATACCAGGCGACGTTCCCCACTCCGCGCACTGCTGAGGATTGCTTGCCGATCTGATCCCAATCGCTGTGCAGCGCCGCTTCCTTGGGTACGCCGATTCGAGTCAGCCGCGTCGCATCCAGCGCAATCACGCCCTCGTAGCCGATTGCGAGCTGGACCGCGCCGCCGGGGGCAACCTCTTTTGGCAAGGTCACGATCGCTTCGGAAAGTTCGCCGGTGTGGTCAATGTCAGACTCATACGGTTGGCTCACAAATTGCAAAGGCTTGCCCTCGGCCTGAATCGATCGCCAGGTCAGGCTCGAGGAAATCTGCAAAGAAACATTCTTCTCGGGAGTCGAAGAATCGTTGCGTAGGATAATCGTGCCGCGAACCGCGAGCCGCTGTTGTTCCGGCTCAATGCGAACATCGAGGTCGTACTTCGTAAAAGTGAACGCCTCCCGATCAAGAGAGAAACAGTTCACCACTGACATCAGCAAAACGCAGAGCACTGAACAGCACTTCATGCGAAATCCTGCGCTGCCTTTTTGCGGCGCTGGCGCACGACCTCATAGAGCACCACGCCCGCCGCCACCGACACGTTCAACGAGGAAACCTTCCCCAACATCGGGATCGATACCAGGAAATCGCACTTCTTCCGCACCAGGTCATGTACGCCTTTGCCCTCCGCGCCCAGCACGATCGCGCAATCCATGTTGTAGTCAAGCGCATCGTAAATCTGCGGCCCGCGCTCGTCGAGCCCCACCACCCAGATATTGCGCTGCTTGAGTTCTTCCACCGTGCGCGCGATGTTCGTGACTTTCGCGATCGGCAGGTGTTCGCTCGCGCCCGCCGAGGTCTTCGTGACGACGCCCGTCACCGCCGCCGCGCGCCGTTCCGGAATGATCACTCCGTCCGATCCGGCGGCGTCCGCCGTACGCAGAATCGCTCCCAGGTTGTGCGGATCTTCCACGCCGTCGAGCACTACAATCAGGGAATAGGTGCTGCGCTTGCTCTCGACCACGTCATCCAGTCCGCTGTACTGTTTCGCTGACGTAACCGCGACCACACCTTGATGCGCCGCATTTCCCGCCATTCGGTCGAGTTCCGTCCGCTGCAGGAACCGTACTGGCACGCCCAGCTTGCGACACTCTTCTATGATGCGCTGCAGTCGCAGATCGTGACGCTCCCTGGCAAGCCCCACCCATTGAAACGCGCGGCCCCGCGCCTTGATTGCCTCCGTGACCGCATTCAGACCGTAGATGTAATTCATGGAATCGTCAGTGTACTGCGGGAGAGGCTCTAGGCTCTAGGCTCCCACCCTAACCTCGCACAGAACGCGAGGTTAGGATGGGGCACCCGGCTCTAGGGCACCGGCGCGCGGCATTTGGAGTGTAGCGCCGGTATCTTGCCGGCGTCTGTTGTTGCGCGAAAAGCGGCGGGCGAGACGCCCGCCCGACAGCCGGCGAGACGCCGGCGCTACTTGGGAAGCCCAGACTCCACCGATTCGCTACTTGCTGCCAGGTACGGTACTCCCGATTCAACTGCTAGACTAAGACGTTTGGAGGAAGGGGTTTGAGCGACGTATTCATTCTCTCCGCGGTGCGCACGCCCATTGGCAAGTTCGGAGGCTCGCTCGCCTCCATGAGCGCCTCCGATATGGGCGTGGTCGCGGCGAAGGCTGCCTTAGAGCGTGCAGGCGTCGAACCCGAGCAAGTTGAGGAGACCATCTTCGGCAACGCGCGCCAGGCCGGCGGTGGACCCAATCCGGCGCGCCAGATCTCCATCCGCAGCGGCGTGCCGCAAACCGTCCCAGCGTACACCGTAAACAAGGCCTGCGCCTCGGGGATGAAGTCGATCGCCCTCGCCTACCAGGAAATCGCAACCGGCAATCTTGATTGCGCTCTTGCAGGCGGCACCGAATCGATGTCGCGCCTGCCCTATTATTTCGACGGCGCACGCTGGGGATACCGCTTCGGCAACCAGGAACTCGTCGATGGGATGTACCGCGACGGGTTTTTCTGCCCGCTCGCCCAAATGCTGATGGGTGAAACGGCCGAGGTCCTGGCTGAGCAATACAAAATCTCCCGCGATGAGCAGGATGAGTTCGCGCTCACCTCCCAGACACGCGCCGCCACCGCGATCGCCGCCAACCGGTTCCAGGAGGAAATCGTCCCCGTCACGCTCGCAAGCAAGATGGGCACACGCGTCTTCGACCGCGACGAGCACCCATTCCGCGATGCCACTCTCGAAAAGCTTGGCAAACTCGACCCGGTGTTCTCGAAAACCGGCACGCTCACCGCTGGCAACTCGTCCGGCATTACCGACGGTGCGGCTGCAATGGTCCTCGCCAGTGACTCTTTCGCGAGCAAACATGGCCTCCATCCCTTAGCCCGCATTCTGGCGGTCAGTTCCGCGGGTGTCGATCCCCGCATCATGGGTATCGGTCCAGTCCCTGCGCTGCGCAAGCTGGAACAAAAGCACGGACTCAAGCTCGCCGATTTCGCTCTGGTGGAGCTGAACGAAGCCTTCGCCGCGCAGGTGCTGGCCTGCGATCGTGAACTCCACTTCAACCGCGATACTCTGAACGTAAACGGTGGTGCGATTGCGCTCGGACATCCCATCGGCTGCACAGGAACGCGCATTACCGTGACGCTGCTCCATGAAATGCGAAAGCGCCGGGTCCAGCGCGGCGTCGCCACTCTCTGCGTAAGCGGCGGGATGGGAATGGCTCTTGCCGTCGAGAATATGGCCTGACCGCGGAACTTGTTTAATGCAGAGACGGGCGTCCTCGCCCGTCCGGCGGGCGAGGATGCGCGCCGCTCCATCGGTGGAGCACCGCTCACCAAGCCGGCGTGCACGGCCCAGTGAGCGCTTGGCCATCTCCGCTGCTTTTGCTATTCTTCCTACTGCCAGCCCCCGATTTTGAACGATTCCCTCCTCCCGACTCAAGGAGATGCCTGTGTCTTATAAGCTCGTGTTCCGCATGATGTGCCTGCTGTTGGTCTGGGGAAGCATGCCGGTCTTCGCTCAGCAATTCAGCGCGGAAATGGTGCGGCAAAAGCCCCAGGGAGCGGCCAACAGCAAGGTCTCCGTAAGCGGAACCAAGGTTCGGCTCGATACCGAGGGACAGGCGCAAGCCAACTACGCCATTCTCAACTTGTCGCTGCGGCAAAGCTCTATGGTTCTTCCTACCACCAAGTCGTACGTCGTCTCGCAACCTGGGCACCTGCAATCTTCCATTCCATTCTTCATTGTCGAGAATCCCGAGAACGCGTGTCCTGCCTGGGAGAAGAGCATGAAGAGCTCCGGCACTTGCAAGAAGGTGGGCGAGGACACGGTCAACGACCGTAGCGCGGTGAAATATACGGCCACCAGCGACAATGGTGAGACCGGAACCGTCTGGGTCGATCGCAAACTGCACTTCGTGATCAAGTGGGAAGGTGACAAGAGCGCGGCCGAATTGAAAAACATCCAGGAAGGTCCGCAATCCGCAAGCTTGTTTCTAATCCCGACTGACTACGAAAAAATCGATCCGTCGGCCGCGCGTGCCAAATCGAAAAAGTCCAAGACTCAACCAATGACGCCCCGGTAAGTTCCTGCGGCTCCGCTGACGATTGACGACTGAAGCCTGTAGACTGTTTGTTCATGCCTGAGCTTCCTGAAGTTGAGACGATTGCCCGCGGGCTGCAGCAAAAAGTCGCGGGGGACGTGATCGAGTCGGTCTGGCTCGGTTCCAAACCACAGACCATGAAGTCGCGGCCTGCGGAAATCGCCGCCACGCTGGAGCACGCGCGCATCACCCAGGTACGCCGGATGGGCAAGCACATCGTGTTCGACCTGGAGCGCAACGGCGTGCCGGCCGCCGCGAAAAGGCGCAGGCGCATCAAGGGTCCAGGTCCACGCGCGCAATGGATCGTTCACCTCGGAATGACGGGCCGGATGTTGGTATGCGAGCCCAGCGCGGAGTTGGCCAAGCATACGCATGCGATCGTGACTTTGGCCTCGGGGCGAGAACTTCGCTTTGTCGATCCGCGCCGGTTCGGTCGGCTGAGCGTTGCCAGTCAGGGCGATTTTGAGGCCGGAGGGTCCGAGCCCCTTGAGGTGGAGAAAGATCGGTTTGTGACCCTTTTTCGGGGACGCAAGACGCCGATCAAGAGCGCGCTTCTGAATCAAAAGCTGCTACGCGGAGTTGGCAACATCTATGCTGATGAATCATTGTTCCGCGCCGGCCTTCGGCCGCGTCGTCGTGTGTCGACGATCACTCGCGCCCAGTTGGAGAAACTCTACGAGTCGGTGCAGGAAGTTCTAAAAGAAGCCATTGCCCTGGGAGGCTCATCGATTTCTAACTATGTCGATGCCGACGGGGAGGAAGGTTTTTTTCAGCTCCAGCATCGCGTATATGGGCGCGAAGGCGACCCGTGCCTGGTTTGCAAGACTCCCATCAAGCGAGTGGTCATTGTCGGCCGCAGCAGCCATTACTGTCCGAAGTGCCAGAATTAAACCCGGTGCCAGTGGAGCGCTGGGCGTCCTCGCCCGGCGGACCTCCCCGATCTACAAGCGGCATGGATTAAAACGTTACATGCAAGGCTTTCCTGAGATTTTCCGCACATACAAAAATCGACAATCGAATCCTGCCGGTGTAGTCTGTTTTCCTTTGTGACTATGTCTAACTTCGCAATCGGCGTCGATCTGGGTGGAACGAACTTGCGCATTGCTGCGGTCGATGAACAGGGCAGGCTGATGGAGAAAGTCACCCTGGGTACGAAGACTGTGCTCGGCCGCGACCACGTGCTGAACGATATGTGCGAGGCCATCCGGCACGCGTCCGACAAATACAAAGGTGCGGGCGAGTTGCTGGGCGTTGGCATTGGCGTTCCCGGAATCATCGACATGCAAACCGGCATGATGCGCGAATCGCCGAATTTGCCAGGCTGGGCGGATTACCCGGTTCGGAGCGAGATTGAAAAGCGGCTGGGCGCGCCCGTGATTCTTGAGAACGACGCGAACGTGGCGGCCCTGGGAGAGAAGTGGCTGGGCGCAGGGCGACACGTGGGCGACATGGCGATGTTGACGTTGGGAACGGGCGTGGGCGGCGGGCTTGTCCTGGGTGGAAAAATCTGGCATGGCATGACCGGCATGGCAGGTGAGTTCGGGCACATGACAGTCGACCCGGAAGGGCAGCTGTGTGGCTGCGGGAATCATGGGTGCCTGGAGCAATACGCATCAGCGACAGCAATTATGCGCATGGCGCGCGAGATGATCGCGACCGGAGCTGCTCCCGGACTCGCCAAGGCGGCCAGCGCTGACCCGGAATTCAGCGCCCGGGAAATTTACAATCTCGCTATTCAGGGAGACGAACAGGCGCGCCGTATTTTTCGCCGGGTCGGAAGCGCTCTGGGAATTGCGCTCGCTACCATGGTGAACGGTTTGAATCTTGAGATGTACGTCATTGGCGGCGGTGTATGCAGTGCCTGGGAAGCGTTTTCGCCCACGATCTTCGAGGAGCTTCGCCAGCGAGCCATGGTGTATTCGGCCACCGCGCCTCCCGATCCGCTGCACATGCCTTCCGGTGCATCGAGTCAAAAAGAACCGGGGAGCGGACGCACAACCATCATTACGCGCGCGCTGCTGGGAAGTGACGCCGGGCTGTTCGGGGCGGCGCGACTGCCAATGACACGGGAATCCTGAAAGACCCGCCCGAGCGGAGCTTGGACGGGGCACCCACCTCCGGTCGCACTAACAAGAAACAACTGTCAGCAGGGCGCTCCCAAACGTCCCATCCGCTCTCGTAACTTCTACTTTTTCAGGGCGCGAATAAAGAATTGGTTCTGCTCCAGCGTGCCCAGGGTCACACGAATGCACGTTGGAGCACCCCACGAGGTTAACGGCCTAACCAGAACGCCTTCCTGGCGCAGTTTTCGTGCGAAGTCTCGCGCATCCTGTTTCACATCGAACGTAAGAAAATTAGCCCAAGTTGGAATCACCTGGTAGTCGAGAGCTGCGACTTCGCGGCCTATACATTCCGCCTGGAGTGCGTTTTCTTCGACCGCATGACGGATGTGGGCTTCATCGTCGAGGGCGGCAAGCGCGGCGGCCTGGGCGATGGCCGAGACGGCAAAGACGTCCTGCACCTGCGCGAAATAAGCCATCAACTCCGCGGGTCCCATGCCGTAGCCGATCCGTAGTCCAGCAAGGCCATGGGCCTTGGAAAACGTTCGCAGCACGACCACGTTTCGTTCGGACCGTACGTACTCGATCGAACGCGAGTAGGTCACCCCGCGTTTGACTGCGAAATAACTGGCATAGTCGAAGTAAGCTTCGTCAAGAACGACGATGACATGCGCCGGCACACGCTCCAGAAAATGATCCATGGCAACGGCGCCGATCAGAGTTCCGGTCGGATTGTTGGGATTGGCGATAAACACGACTCGCGTCTCCCCATCCATCGCCGCCAGGATCGCGTCCAGATCATAGCCTCCATCTCTTAACGGAGTTTGTACGAGCCTTGCGCCCACCGCGCTGGTCACCATGGAATACGAGATGAACGAACACGCGCTGGTCACGGCGTTCAAACCGGGACGCAGGCAGGTGCGCGCGATTACGCCCAGCAGCGCGGTCAATCCGTTGGCAACCAGAATCTGTTCCGGCTTGATGGCGTGCTGTTGCGCCAGCCTCTCCCGCAGCCCAGATGCGCCATCATCGGGATAGAAGTGTGAGGACTCCAAGGCGGCCCGCATAGCGGCCACAGCATTCGGAGACGGGCCATAGACGCTTTCATTCGCGTTCAGCCTGAGGAGCGAGGTATCGCGCTCGGGAAGGGTTGAAGTGGAGGACCTAGAGATTGCGTGCTGGCCCGACGCGCGCGCGGCGTCGTTCACAAGATCGTTGAAGCGGCCCATTGATGAGGTCAAGAAGCGGCTTCGTGCTTCGCGCCAACGTTCTGTCCCGCGGCCGTGCGCAGGCGGTCGACTTCTTTGAGAGTGAGCGCGCGGAACTTTCCCGGTGGCACATCGAGCGAGAGCGGTCCATACTTCACGCGCTTGATTTTCTCCACGTGGTGACCGACCTCCTCAAACATGCGCCGGATCTGCCGATTGCGACCTTCGATCAACGTGACTTCGTACCAGGGATTGGCCGCATCCTTGACGATGCGGATCCTGGCCGGAGAGGTGCGTACACGCTTGCCCTCGTCGGTGGCGATGGAGAGGCCGCCCCGCAGTCGTTCGATGGCCTGATCGCTGGGTTTGCCGCTGACTTTGACCACGTAGGTCTTGGGCACGTGGGAGGCGGCCTTCATCAGCTTGTGCGCGAGCGTGCCATCGTTGGTCATGAGCACGAGACCTTCACTGGCATAGTCGAGCCGGCCGACGGGATACACCCGACTGCCCACGCCGCGAATGAGACCCATGACCGTGGGCCGTTTTTCGGGATCGCTGACCGTGGTCACGAAGCCCACGGGCTTGTTCAGCAGCAGATACACGTGGCGCTGCGCGCCCTTCAGCAGCTTGCCATTGACGCGAATGTGATCTTTCTCGGGATCGGCCTTGGAGCCGAGTTCGGTGACCGGTTGCCCATTGACCAGCACGCGTCCAGCCGCGATCAGTTCCTCGGCCTTGCGGCGCGAAGCCACTCCGGCGGCGGCGATAATTTTCTGCAGGCGTTCAGCGGGCACCGAATCTCCATTTGCGTTTCGAGCCAGGGACATGAGAACTATTTTTCGGGCGTTCCGGTATGCGCATGCACGCCTTGTTCTTCTCCTGAAAACGCCTCGATCTCGGCGGTTTCGTCTGAGACGGCACTTGTCGGTTCCGTGCTAGGCTCCGAGGGGCCCTGATCAAGCTGATCACTCCCGGCAGGCGCTGCGCCGTTCTCGGCTGCTGGCAACAAATCGCTTTGAAAAGACTCCGCCACCAGCTTTTCGAATTCTTCCATGCTGGGCAGTTCGTTGACGTCTTTCAGCCCGAACCGCATCAGGAATTCCCTGGTGGTCTTGTAAAGGATCGGCCGCCCGATCACCGCCTTGCGCCCCGCGGTGGTGATGAGCTTGCGGTCGAGCAGGGTGGCGATCACGCCACCGGAATCGACTCCGCGAATTTCACTGATCTCGGGCACGGTGACAGGCTGCTTGTAGGCGATCACGGCGAGCGTCTCCAGAGCCGGCAACGACAGGCGAATGGGTGGCTTCAGGCTCTTTGCGAAGGCGCGAACCATATCGTGTTGCTCAGGCTTGGTTGACATGCGGTATCCGCCTGCAACCTGCCGGAGTTCGATGCCGTGCCCGGAGGTTCCATATTCGGCGGCGAGCTCTTCCAGAGTGGCGCGCACGCGAGACTTGGCTCCCGCCTCGTCCATGCCTTCCTGCTCCGCAAGCACGGAGTCCTTTACAAGCTGGAAAATCTGTTCCAGCGTGACCGGTGTCTCCGCGGCATAAACAATTGCTTCGATTTTGGCTTTAAGACTCATTGAAAATCGGCCCCTGGCTTGTGGCTAGCAGCTATCAGCTGCTCTTCTACTTCCAATCATCTCGTACTGCGGCTTGCTCGTTCATGATGGCTTCAAATCCGACGTGCTTACGGATCAGAATTTCTCCGAACATACGTTCCTGGCGAAGCTGCACGGCTTGGAGGCGCACCAGTTCGAGCATGGCCAGGAACATGCAAACCAGCGCCTGGCGCGACTCGATGTTGCGAAGAATCTGTTTCAGCCTGACCGGCTTGTCTTCGAGCGACAAACGCCGCCGCAGGTAGTCGATCATCTGTCCCACCGTGACCGTCTCTTCATCCACCTGCAGGATTGGCCGGGAGCGGGCACGATCGAGAATCTGCTGGAACGTCTTCACCAGGTCGATGACATCGGCCGCGAGTTCGGGTTCGGTGCCTTCGGCATCCTTGAATTCTTTCAGCGCCGGGTTCGACCAGATTGCATCTTCAATCTGCTGTTTCTGGAGAAGCATCTGCGCGGCCGACTTGAACTTTTCGTGCTCCAGCAGGCGATTAACCAGCTCACTGCGCGGATCGTCCACCGCCTCGGCCGGTGCCAGCGGGTCACGTGGGAGCAGCATCTTCGACTTGATGTGGATGAGCACCGCGGCCATGTAGATGAAGTCGGCGGCAATATTCACGTCAAGTTCGCGCATGCGCTCCACGTAGGTCAGATACTGCGCGGTAATGCGCGCGATCGGGATATCGTAGATATCGATGTCCTGCTTGCGGATGAGGTCGAGCAGCAGGTCGAGCGGGCCTTCGTAAACATCGCCCACCGCGACGGCGAAGGGGAAGTCGTTGGTTTCCTTCTTCGCGCCGGGCTTGTCGCCGGCGGGCGAAGGAGACAAAGAACCCATTCCCTCGGTTGGGATCAGGACGCCCGAAACAGCCTTCACTTCTTCACTCATGCTCGCGATTGGTCCCCACTACTTGGCGCCTTCGGACTTGCTCAAAGGCTCATAATCCAGGGACATGCCCATGGCGGAGCGCACCTCTTTCATGGTGGCTTCCGCAACCTTGGCTGCCTTGGCTGTACCTGTCATCAGAATATCCCAGGCGAGGCGTGGGTTCTCCTCATATTTTTTGCGGCGCTCTTGTATAGGAAGGAGCACCTTCAGCAGTGCATCGGCGGCCCAGCCTTTGCACTCGATACATCCAATGCCTGCGGAGCGACAGCCTTCATTGACCTTGGCCATCGTCTCCTGGCTGCTGAAGATTTTGTGCAGGTCACCGACCGGGCAGAGATCGGGATTTCCGGGATCGGTGCGTCGCACACGAGCGGGATCGGTCACCATGGTTTTGAGTTTCTGGCGCAGGACTGGCTCCGCATCAGTCAGCAGGATCGTATTCCCGTAGGATTTCGACATCTTGCGGCCATCGGTGCCGGGAAGTTTGGGCGTAGGCGTCAAGAGCGGCTGAGGTTCAGGAAAGACGAGACGTAAGCCGCTCATGGGTAGCCCAGTAAAAACGGGGTCCGGAGTTCTCTCTACAAAATGGTAAAACTGATTGAACCTACGCGCGATTTCGCGGGTCAGTTCGACGTGCGGCACCTGGTCTTCGCCCACTGGGACAAAATCTCCCTTGTAGATGAGAATGTCGGCAGCCTGCAGCACCGGATAACCCAGAAATCCGTAGGTGGTCAAGTCCTTCTCGGTGATGTTCTCGCGTTGTTCCTTGTAAGTTGGCACGCGCTCCAGCCAGCCCAGCGGCGTGATCATCGAGAACAGCAGGTGAAGTTCGGCGTGCAGAGGAATGTGCGACTGGATAAATAGCGTGGACCGGTCAGGATCGAGTCCCGCGGCCAGCCAGTCGAGAAGCACCTCCAGAGAATTTTCTTTCACCTTCGAGGTGTCGGCGTAATCGGTGGTGAGGGCGTGCCAATCGGCAATAAAGAAGAAGCACTCGTACTGGTCCTGCATTCGCACCCAGTTCTGGAGCGCGCCGACGTAGTTGCCAAGGTGCAGTTTGCCGGTTGAGCGCATGCCGCTGAGCACGCGTTTGCGTTGGGAGGTAGGCATCAGAATCTCGTGAGTACTCCATCAAAGAAATCTCGGAAGGGTGAAATCAGGCGCATCAGCAGGTTGCCTCCCAAATACACAAGCGCCAGCAAGCCAAAGATTCCGATGGCATCGTAGGCACGGCGGACCGGCTCAGAGAGGAAATGCCGCAACACGTGGCTGCCATCGAGCGGCGGCACGGGAATGAGGTTGAACACGCCCAGGATTATGTTGATCAGCATCAACTCGTACAGAAACAGCGTGAGCGGGATGAGAAACGACGTTCCTCCCCTACCTGCGATACCCAGCCGGTAAGTGAAAGGCATCGTGGATACCAGTCCGTGGCCTTCGATGGACGTTTTGGCAATCACAAACATGACCACCACCGTGCCGGTGGCGATCAGGAAATTGCTGACCGGACCAGCCACCGCGGTCAAAATGTCGTCGGTCACAGGGTTCTTAAAATTTCTCGGATCCACCGGCGTCGGCTTGGCCCAGCCAATCACCGGAAAGTGCGTGACCAGCGCGATGAGGGGCATCACAATCGTGCCGACAGGATCGATGTGCTTGATCGGATTGAGGGAAATGCGTCCCAACATGCGCGCCGTGGGATCGCCGCACCGGTTGGCAGTCCAAGCGTGGGCGGACTCATGCACGCTGATTGCGAACAGGAACGCAATCATCTGGAAAACCACGCTCACAATATCAATGTGGCTCAGATCCATCGAGATGGCTCGATTCTAGCAGACGGTGCGCGGAGATGATGGCTGGCGAAGCTTCGAAAGCTATGTACAACAAGAACTTAAGGAGCCGTTCCCAGATTGCAAACCTTCCACAGGGTGCTTCGTCTAAGATAAAGGAACCGCTAGCAGAGTCACCCCACAACTGTTCACCTAGCCAGACCGAGGGACACATGTCTTTTCATATCAAGCGAGAGCAAACGGGGGACGTGGCCTTCTTGCAGTGCGCCGGTAGAATCGTGCGCGGCGAGGCGCTTCACTTTCTCAAGGACGCAGTGACTTGCCTGAATCGGCCCAGGATGGTCGTGCTGGACCTGACCGAAGTTGAGATGCTTGATGGCGGCGGCCTGGGCATGCTGGTCTTCCTACATCGCTGGACGCGTGACAACGGCATTCAACTGAAGCTGGTAAATCCGTCGAACTTCGTGCGTGAGATGCTTGACCGCACGCACCTGAGTTGTGTGTTCAACATCTCGTCGATGGATGACGTTTTGGAAATTCTCTGTACCCCGACTCACGTCACCATGGACGTGAGCCGGGCCCTCAACCGCGCGGTCGCCTAAGCTGCGCATGTAGCCGGCGGCTGCGCCGGCTTGCGCGCGGACATCTCGTCTCGCGCGAGAGAACTTCCTTCCCTTAAGACTTCCCAAAGCTCGTCACGGGATTCCTTGCTTTATAATTCGCGCCACTCATGAAACGCAGCAAGGCACGAAGCTCAGGGTCAAGCTCGAATCCGATGCCCGTGGATGCCCTCGTCTACCCACGCTTCTCCGGGATCGCGACGTTCATGCGCCTGCCCCAAGTTTCACGAGCCGACGAACTCGACATCGCCCTGATCGGCATACCCTACGACGGCGGAACCACCTATCGTCCGGGTCCGAGATTCGGACCGCGCCGCGTGCGGGAGCAATCGGCAATCATCCGGCCCTGGAATCCGGCGCTGAATATCAATCCGTTCGAAAAGTCCCGAATCGCAGATTATGGCGATCTGTCCATTAACCCGCTCTCCATCGAAGACACCTTCCAGCGAATTACCGCGCAGCTTGATGACGTGTTGAAGGCGGACGCCCGCACAGCTTGCGTGGGCGGCGATCATTCGATCCTCCTGCCGATCTTGCGCTCGATCCACAAGCGGTTTGGGCCGGTCGGACTCATCCAGTTCGACGCGCACAATGACACGTGGGGCGGGTATTTCGGCAGCCCGCACTCGCATGGGACGCCCGTGCGCCGCGCGGTAGAAGAAGGACTGCTCGTCACGAAAGATGTGTTGCAGATTGGTTTGCGCGGGCAGGTGTACTCAAAAGACGACTTCGCCTTTGGCCGCGAACATGGCTTCCAGGTGGTCACGTCGGAGGAACTTCATCGCCGTGGAGTTGCGCAGGTGAGCCGGTATTTGAAAAGGCTTGCCCGCCGTCCGGTCTACGTGACCCTTGACATTGATGTCGTCGATCCCGCGTTCGCGCCAGGCACGGGCACGCCACAGGTAGGTGGTCTTTCCAGCGCACAGATTATTGAGTTGGTCCGCAGTCTTCGCGGCGTCAATATTGTGGGCTGTGATCTGGTGGAGGTCTCGCCGCCCTACGACAACGGCGATATTACATCGCTGCTCGGGGCCAACCTGCTGTACGAATTGATCTGCGTGATGTAGGCGCGGGCGGCTTATTTGCAGCCCGGCCTCCCTAAACTGCAGACCTTGGCGAGCTTTGCGGTTAAGAGCTTTGCCTATTTCCGGGAACGCGTTCAAAAACAAAAGCCTTTAACCGCGAAGGTCGCAAAGGGAACGCGAGATCGCAAAGAAAGACGTTTTTCATGAGAATCTTTCGGCGAAACTGTTAGCCGCTGAGGTTCTAGTAGGAGAGAAACACGGCCACGACGCAGGCCACAAATTCCGTTCACCCCACGCAACTCGCCCGCCAACTCCGGATCACCGACTACTTCACGCTCGGTTGGGGCACGATGGTCGGCGTCGGCTGGCTGGTGGTCATGGACGACTGGCTCACGCGTGGCGGCCCCCTCGGCGGCATTCTCGGATTCGCCATTGGCGGTGCGCTCCTGCTGCCGATTGGCTACGTCTACGGCAAACTCGTAGCCGCCATGCCCGATGCTGCGGGCGAGGTCGCGTATACCGCCAAGGTCTTTCCGCAATCGGTGAGCTATGCCACGGGATGGATGATGTTGCTCGCCTACTTCATCGTCTGCCCATGGGAAGCGGTGGCCGTCGGCCGCATCGCCGCGTATATCTTCCCGGCGCTGGACTCGATGGAGCTTTACCACGTCGGGGGCCGGCCCGTGTTTCTTCCGCGGCTGATTATCGGCCTCGCCCTGACTGGCTTGCTTACGCTGCTAAACTATCGCGGCATCCGCCTGAGCGCCACTTTTCAGAATTGGACTGCTTTCGGGACACTGGCGCTGTTCGCCATCTTCGTGGCGGTCGGAGTCAGCAAAGGCTCGCCACAGAATTTTCAGCCGTTGTTTTCGCATGGACCATTCCTGTCAATTTTTCTGGTGATGCAGATTGTGCCCTACTTCATGACCGGCTTCGAATCGGTGACCAAAGCTGCCGAGGAGGCGAACCCGGAGTTTCGCTCGCAAACTTTTCTGGTCGCGATCTGGATGGCGATCATCGTGGGTATCCTCTTTTATACGATTGTGATCGGCGCGGTCGGCTACGTCGCGCCCTGGCGTCAGCTCACGGGCACGAAGTTCATGACAGCGGTTGCCTTCGAGCGCGCGGTCGGTTCGCGGTGGATCGTGCGCAGTATCCTGGCTGCCGCACTGTTATCGCTGGTGAAGTGCTTCAACGGAAATTTTGTAGCGTCCACGCGTTTGCTGTTTGCGATGGGACGGCGTGGACTGCTCGAGCAACGTTTCGCGGCCGTGCATCCGGCGAATCGAACGCCGTCGATCGCCGTGCTGGCGATTGGGGGCGCAACCGCGGTCTGCATGTTTCTAGGCGACGCGATCCTGGTTCCGGTCTCGGAGGTGGGCTCGGTGGCGTCCGCAACAGGTTGGCTGGCCACATGCGCCGCCTATTATGCGATGGGTCCTCCGGCAACCCAGCGGATCGTGGCGCTCTTAGGGGCGGCGTTGGGGCTCGGTATGATTCTGATGAAGGTCGTCCCGCTGGTTCCGGGGCACTTCTCAGTCTACGAATGGCTGGCGCTGGTGATCTGGATAAGCGTGGGAGTTCTGTTAGGCTGGCGAGGCCAAATACAAAGAAATTAAAGAAGAGGATATTCCGAATGCGTCTGTGGCGAGCCTTTCTTTTCCTTGCGATCACGTGTCTGTGCGCAGTGGCATTCTGTTTCGCGCAATCGACGCAGTCGTTTGATCTAATCATCACCCACGGTCACATCATCGACGGCACCGGGTCTCCCTGGTATTCGGGCGATGTGGGCATTCGCGATGGAAAGATTGCGGCCATCGGGAATCTGTCCGCAGCCACCAGCAAGCGTACCCTCGACGCGCGCGGGATGGTGGTAGCTCCGGGCTTCATCGACATGCTGGGCCAATCGGAATGGACGATTCTTGTGGATCCTCGGCTGCCTTCGAAGATTTACCAGGGAATCACCACGGAAATTACCGGCGAGGGCAGCTCGATCGCGCCACTGAATGACACCATCATCGCGGCCGATAAGACGAAATATGAGCACCTGAAAATCACGCCCGATTGGCGCACGTTCCGCCAGTATTTTGCACGTCTGGAAAGGCAGGGAATCGGCATTAACGTTGCGGACTATATGGGCGCTACGCAGGCGCGGCGCATGGTTCTGGGCGATGCCGATGTGCAACCGACGCCCGCACAACTCGAGCAAATGCGATCGCTGGTGCGCGATGCGATGCACGACGGCGCCATTGGAGTCTCCACCTCGCTCCAGTACGCCCCCGCTCCTTATGCGAAGACCAATGAAATTATTGCCCTGGCCAGCGAAGCGTCGAAGTTCGGAGGGGTTTATGCAACCCACATGCGGAGCGAGGGAGATGCCATCGCGGCCTCCATCGATGAAGCTTTGCGCATCGGCACCGAAGCTCACATTCCGGTGGAAATCTGGCATATCAAGGTTGCGGGCAAGAGCAACTGGCATCGCATGCCGGAGATCGTCGCAAAAATCAGTGCTGCCCGCGCGCAAGGCATCGATGTGAGCGCCAACACCTATGCCTATCCGGCATGGTTCAACGATTTCTCCGCGTTCGTTCCGCCGTGGGCACACGATGGCGGCGATGCCAAGCTGATCGAGCGCCTCAAAGATCCGGCGACCCGCGCCCGCATTCGTAAAGACATGCTGACGCCATCAACCCAATGGGACAACGAATGGCAGGAAATTCCCGGGCCGGAAGCCATCCTTATCAGTGTTGTGCAGAATCCGAAGCTGCTGCCGCTGCAGGGTAAGACGTTGGCTGAGGTCGCGAAGCTTTGGAACAAGGATCCCATCGATGCCCTATGCGACTTCCTGATCGAAGACCAGGCGTTCACCGACGTAGCGGTGTTTGGCATGTCGGAAGACGACGTTGCGCTCGCGTTGGAGCAGCCGTGGGTCTCGATCGACAACGATTCGTCGGGCACCTCGCCCGAGGGCCTGCTCGGTCAGGAGCATCCGCATCCCCGCGCGTACGGCACGTTCCCGCGAATTCTGCGCAAATATGTTCGCGAAGAGAAGAAGCTTTCGCTGGAAGATGCGATCCGGAAATTTTCCGCACTGCCCGCTCAGCGCATGCGATTCACGGACCGGGGCGTGCTGAAAGAGGGAATGTGGGCTGACGTGGTGGTGTTCGATCCCGCCACCATCAAGGACGTGGCAACCTTTGCCGAGCCGAATCAGCTATCGCAGGGCATGGAATATGTCCTGGTGAATGGCGTGCCCGTGATCAAGCAGGGAAAGATGACGGACGCGCGACCGGGGAAAGTGCTGCGCGGGCCAGGATATCAGCCGTAATCCGACCGGGTGCCCCATCCGTAATGCCGAAATGCCGAGCTTCGCTCGGCTGGGCAGACGGGCGTCTGCCCCTACGCAAAGGTCAAAACGGGCATCCGAGTAGCCGGGCAGCTTTTCCCCCCCAACTGTTTAGCCGCGGAGGGCACCACGTTAGATCTCCGGATAGAAATCGAAGAACGCTTCCAGGCTTGTCTTCAACTGCTTTTCGATCTCTTCCTTGCTGCCTTCGAGCACGTGCATGGTAACGTGCGCCTCGCGCCCGCTCTTCAGCTTCACAGTCGCGTCGCCGACTTCCGCCACCTCGTCGGAGGGCAAGAGCCTCATACCGTACACCAATGTTAAGTTCGCCATTTCAGAATTTTAATGAAAGGCAAGCCAACTGTCTTACGAACTGGAATGCTCGCGCCTAGTTCGCCCTTCATTTAGAATGACCGGCGTGTTCCCCAAATTCCTACTGGTTTTGACCGGGCTCTTCCTGACCTGCGCCAGCGCGCTCCTCGCGCAGGAGCCACCCCCTCAGCAGCAGCCTCAGGTGAAAGTAAACGTGCTGAACGTGTGTACGCCTTCCGCCGAGGAGCAGAAGGAAATCTCCTCCGCGTTGTCGCGAGTGCCCAAACAGCCGCTGTTCAGCCAGGACTTTGAGGTGGCGCGCGGGCGATCCAGCCTGGCCGAGTCCCCCGGGTTTCTGCAGGCCGGGCAGAGCGCCCAATTGTCCGACGAGCCTTCGGTCGCAAACTGGGTGCGGCTGCGGCGGGAGTTCTCGATGCAGGCCTTGTTCTCGACCGTGCAGTATTCCTTCAGCAGTGATGGCAAGAACATGGTCGAGACGCTGGTGCTGCACGTGCGCGATCCCAAGGACCTGGTTCAGCTTTCGATTGAGGACAGCGCCTCCGCCGTGACCAGCCCGGCGATCATGTTGGCGGCATCCAGTCCGGCGAGCCGCATTAAACTCGAGCGCTTCGGCAAATCGTCGGTGGTATTGGCGCGATGTAACGGAAGTGAGGGAGGACCGACACCGGACCAGAGCGCTTACGAACCACTATTTGCGAGCGCATCTTCGATCCTTACGAATTACCGGACGCTGTTGAATGCGAGGCACACGGTGCCGGACGAGTTGGCGCGGGTCGCAACCGCAGGTTCGAAGCCGGCCGGCAAAGGCGCGGCCGCCAAGTCTCGAGACCATAATCCAGGGCCAACGAATGTCAATAAGAAATGAAGGCTAGCGGGGTGCAGTTGGATCGTTTGCCTAAGGTGTCCTATTCTTTGCGATCTTTGCGGTTAAAGCCTGGTTCGAGAACACTTAGGAGTAAGACCGCCCCGTCAGGAAAGTGCCATTGCACCGAATTCGTGATTTCGTAATCTAACATATCGATACTTATGGATATTCGCAACGTCGTCATCATTGGTTCCGGTTGCTCTGGACACACGGCTGCGCTTTACGCTGCGCGCGCGAACCTCAAACCGCTTGTGATCGAAGGTCATGAGCCGGGCGGCCAGCTCTCGATCACCACGCTGGTCGAGAATTTCCCCGGGTTCCCCGACGGAATCCAGGGTCCCGAGCTGATCGAAAACATGCGCAAGCAGGCGCAGCGTTTCGGCGCCGAATACATGCTGGGACATGTCACCAGCGTCGACCTGAGCAATCGCCCGTTTCTGCTTCATGTCGGAAAGCACCAGATCCATACAAAGACGCTGATTATTGCCAGCGGCGCTTCAGCGAAGTGGCTCGGACTGCCTCATGAGCAGCAACTCATCGGACATGGCGTAAGCTCGTGCGCGACCTGCGACGGATTCTTTTTCTCGGGCAAAGAAGTTGCGGTCGTAGGCGGCGGCGATACCGCGATGGAAGAGGCGAATTTCCTTACTCGCTTTGCGAGCAGGGTCACGATCATTCACCGGCGCGAAAGTTTCCGCGCGTCGAAAATCATGCTCGACCGCACCCGCAACAATCCAAAGGTTGCCTTCATCACGGACACCGTGGTGGAAGACGTCAACGACGTAGGAAAAAAAGAAGTCACAGGGCTCAAGCTGCGCAATGTCAAGTCGTCCGAAACGTACGATTTCCCAACCAGCGCGCTGTTTCTCGGGATCGGCCACGAGCCGAACGCGAAAATCTTCGAAGGCCAGCTCGACATGGATCATGATGGCTATCTGAAAACGCTGGACTACGTGTTTACTCGCGTGCCCGGTGTGTACGCGTGCGGTGACGTCGTCGACCGCCGTTATCGGCAGGCCATCACGGCGGCAGGCACCGGCTGCATGGCGGCGATCGAATCGGAGCGCTTCCTCGAAGAGCATCCGGAGTAAGCGAGATCAGCGATTTCCCCTCACCCCGTCATCCAACTGTTTCAAGAACTTTTGAATCCTCTTTCCGGCACTTTGCGTCGAAACCGAAGTGCCGTCTCCAGAGCCAGAGTTCCGTGCTCTCACTGCACTACCCCAACTGCTTCCAGAAGTTGGCTGCCGATGCGGTCGTGCATGATGCGTTGGCAGCGTTCAAGAAATTGTGAGGTGACCTGTGGCTAAGACTTGTACTCATCAGAAGGACATCAAGAAGGTGAAACCCAGCGGCAAGGGCTGCAAGGAGTGCCTGGAAATGCACGATACCTGGGTCCACCTGCGGCTGTGTCTCGAGTGTGGCCATGTCGGCTGCTGCGATTCGTCCAAGAACAAGCACGCGACCAAGCATTTTCACCAGACCAGTCATCCTGTGATGCAATCATTCGAGCCGGGCGAGGACTGGCGCTGGTGCTACGTGGATGAGGTGTTTCTGTGACGGCTGGCAAGTCGATGAACACCGAAGTGTCTACCTCTCAAGACAAGAAGCTGCGGATGCTGGACCATCTGCAGGCGAATCTACGTGGCGAGCTCCCGGATGCGCCGGTTGCTCAGCTCATCGGGTTTAAGTTAGCGGAGGTATCCGAGGGCCGCGCTACAGTTCTGCTAGAGGCAGGACCGAAACATGCCAATCCCATGGGGACGTTACATGGAGGCATTCTCTGCGACATTGCCGATGCGGCCATGGGGATCGCTTACGCGAGCACGCTCGGCATCGAAGAGTCGTTTACTACGCTTGAGCTCAAAATCAACTTCCTGAAGCCGATCTGGAGTGCGAAGCTTCGCGCCGACGGCCGGGTCGTCAAACGAGGCCGGACGATCGGCTTGACGGAATGCGACATCACGGACGAGACGGGAAGCTTGGTGGCCAGGGCCTCCAGCACCTGCATGACTCTCCGCGGGAACGATGCAGCGGGGCGCTGAGGGGTGACCTGCGTCACCACTGCCCATGGGGGTTTGTGATACAACTTCCTGTGAGTCGCATGCACGTCTCAGGCGCGAACACCCCAGCCCTCTTCTCGGACGGTTACCCGTGCTGAGAACCCTGTTTATTTCCCTCTCTGAGAGCCGGTCGTTGCGCGGAATTGCAGAGCGGTCCGCCGTCGGACAGCAGCTTTCCAGTCGCTTCGTGGCAGGAAATCAGGTAGAGGACGCAATCCGGGTGGCGGCGGAACTCAACCGCAGGGGCATCAGCGTCAGCGTCGACAATCTGGGGGAAAACGTCACGAACGTCGAGGAGGCGCGCGCCAGCGCGCAGCTCTATCATCAACTGCTCGACCAGATGGCCGCGAACAAGCTCAATGCCAACGTGAGCCTCAAACTTACGCACATGGGACTCGACGTGGATGAGCAACTCGCGCGCGAGCTGGTGACGGGCCTTGTGCAGAAAGCAGCCACCATGAATCCACCGAATTTCGTGCGCGTTGACATGGAGGGCTCACCCTATACGCAACGCACGCTCGACTTCGTGCACGAGCTCCATCGCATGCCGGGCAATGGCGGCCATGTGGGTACGGTGATCCAGTCGTACATGCTGCGCGCCGAAGCCGACGTCGAAAAGCTGCTCGCGGATCGCATCCGCATCCGCCTGTGCAAAGGGGCATACAAAGAACCTCCCGAGGTTGCTTTCCAGAAGAAGTCGGAGGTCGATGCCAACTACATCAAGCTCATGAAGATGCTGCTGAAGAGCGGCGTCTACCACGGCCTGGCGACGCATGACGAGAACATCATCAACGAAGCCAAAGCATTCGCCATGCGGGAGAAGATTCCACGTGACGCCTTCGAATTCCAGATGCTGCACGGCATCCGCCGCGACCTGCAGCAGGGCCTGGTGCGGGAAGGCTGGGGCATGCGCGTGTACGTCCCATTCGGCACGGAATGGTACCCCTACTTTATGCGCCGCCTCGCTGAGCGTCCCGCGAATGTGTTCTTCCTCGCGAAAAACATATTGCGCAACTAGTACGATGTTTCGATAATTCGCGGCATAAATTGGTGGCGCTTGAAAGGGCACGGCTCAGCCGCGTCGTCTTCAGCGCTTAGAACGGCGGTTCTAGCCGCGGAGTGCGAACCTCCGCCCTCACCATGCTTGGCCTTAACGGTCTCCCGAGCGCCGCCCACGCGGGCGGCGCTTCGCAGGGTGAGTGCGCAACCTGGGTGCGTCCTTCAGACGCCGCCACCAGTTGCATTGCGATCACGTAACCGGCATTGTCGGAGGCCTGGTCGGAATAGAAGAGGATGTTTTCGACGCCGACGGCGTCAAACCGTTTGAAATATTCGACGCCAAACTCCAGGTTCGGCGGCAGGTTGTTCGGAAATGCTCCGCTCAGATGAACCTTGCCGGTGTTGAGATCAAAGGAAAACGTACAAGGAACCTGTTGCAAGATGTCTAGCGCTCCGCCGGAGTTATCGAAACACGCGACCGGCGCGCCGGTGTTGCCGGCCGGCTGACCCTTCAGAATCCCACGCTTGCCGCTCGGCGTAAAAGGAGTGCAATCGCCGAACGCCAAAAATGCAGGGCTCGGAACACCTTGCCGCGATACCGAGAAGTTAATGTTCTCTCCGCCATCGATTTTGGGATTCTTGGCCCACTTGGCGAGCGTGTCCAATGCCGCTTCTGTAAGAGCGTGGTCGTACCTCTCCGTCACTGCCATGGTTACCTCTGATCGGAAAAATGGCGACGCGGACTCCGTCTGGACGAATCAGTGCGACCCACTCCCCACATGGACCCAACGCCGTGTCTCATGAGTTAGTGACTGGAGGCGCCCATCCGTTTCAACGATTCTGAGAGAACGGGAGGTAGGGGCTAGGGGCTAAGAGCTAAGAGCTGGAAGCTATTCGTGCGGCTCCCCGGGCTGTGCCGGTGCCAGTGGCAGCTTGGTCGTCTCGCGCAGCATGTCGCGCTCCTGGTCGGAGAACATGCCTTTGAAACGCTCTGATTCCAGCACGCGTTCGCGCTGGTCTGGAGGCATGGCTCGCAAATCACCGATGGCCGTTTTCATCATCTGCCGGCGCGGAGGCGGTAGCTGCTGCCACTGCGAAGCCAATTGCCGGGCTTGCCGTTTTTGCTGAGGCGTCAGATGCTCCCAGGTTTCAATCCGGTTCAAACGCCGCTGCTGTTCCTGCGGGGGCAAGCTGTTGAAGCGCTGTAACCGGTTCTCCAGTCGCTGTTGCTGTTGGACCGGCAGCTTTCGGAACTGGGGATCGCTCTGCAGAGCTTTCTGCTGGTCCGCCAATGGCAAGTCGCGATGAGTCCGCAACCAGTCGCCACCGTGACGTTGTCCAGCCTGAGGCGGCCGAGGGACCTCGCGCGTCGCAGAATTCCCCTGTGGCGGACGAGGCACATCGCGAGCCTGTCCGGCCGCGTAGCTGGCCGGGTTCTGTGGATGTGGCTGCGTCACTGGCTGTTCCGCACGCCGCTGTTCCTGCGCAAACGCCGGCTGACGATTCTGTCCCGGCGCGGTCGGTCGGGGAACTTCTCGCCGTTGCGCACCGCCATAATTGGAAGTGGGCGCTTGTGGCCGCCGTTCGATCTGGGAAGGCGGATGTGGCACAGGGCGCTCCTGCGATCGTTCTTGCGAGTACGTCGAAGTTGGAGCGCTCGGGCGGGTGTAGGAAGGTGGACGAGCTACTGTCCGTGACTGTTGTTCCGAATAGCCTCTGGGATATGGGGAGCCAGGTCGCGAATAGGTTGGCTGCGAACGTGGCTGCTGCCACGTTCCGGCCGACCGTTGATTATTCCGGTACGCCGGGTACGCCTGCCGAGGCGGAGAAGGCGCCTCCCGATGGGGGGCTGACTGCCTCTGAGGTGCAGAGCGGTCCTGCTTGGGATGTTGCGTTTGAGCGGACAAAGATGCGGGCAAAGATAACGGGATCGCCAGCATCAGACCGGCCACCCCCGCCATCCCGAATTTGAAATTGCCCGTCATACTGTTTTATTACCAGCCTCTGGCTGGCGATCAGCCATCAGCTACTCCTTACGGAGTCTCCTGATCCGCATCGACATCCGGTTGTACTTGCAGATCGTCGAGCAAATCAAAATTCGCGTACAGATCTTCGTTCTTATCGAGGGTCTGCAAGTCGCCCACGGCCGTTCCCACTACCGGCACAGGCGGAGGACCAGCTTTGCCGGCGACTTCTGAAGGAGTCCGGCTCCGGGTGAACCAGTTCACCCCGCCCGCCATCATCAACACCAATGCGAGAGCACCTGCCAACACGGGCATCCGAACCCACGAAAACCAGGACTTGCGTTCTGGCTTGACCCGTTCCTCGCGAATGCGCGCCGCGAGCCGCGTATCAAAATACGGAGACGGTTCCGGCGCTTGCCACTCATCCAGCAGTGCCATCGTCTTCCGCATCTCTTGCAGTTTGCCAGCGCAGGCGGGGCAGTCGAGCAAGTGCTCGTTCATGCCAGGCACACCTTCGCCGCTCATGGCGGCGTCCAGCATCAGTTCCTTGATCTCATCGCACTTCATGGTTCCACTTCCTCACAGAAACTCTTTCAGTTGTTCCCGCAGCGTTTCGTATGCCCGGAACAATAAGGACTTCGTCGCCGATTCACTCAACTTCAGCACTTCAGAAATCTGCTTGTAATCCATCTGCTGGTACTTGTGCATCAGCACTGCCACGCGCTGTCGCTCGGGCAGGGCCTGCACTTTCGCGCGAATTGCTGACATCCGTTCGCGCCGCAGAATCGTTTCTTCCGCCGTGGGGGAACCGTCAGCCACGTCCATCGTGCTCCCGGTTTCCTCGTCCGGCTCATCAAGGCTGGCCATCTTTTCCGGCCGCTCATTGCGGGTGTCGCGGGCATGGTTCACGGCCAGATTGGTCGCGATGCGATACAACCAGGTCGTAAATTTCGCGCTCGCTTCGTATCCCGAGCGCGACCGGTACACACGCAGGAACACTTCCTGGGTCAGGTCTTCCGCCGCCGCCGCATTATGCGACATCCGGTACATGAAGCCCACCATCGACCGGCGGTATTTCTGCACAAGGTATTCGAAGGCAGACTCATCGCCAGCCTTCACTCGCAGCATGACTTCGGCGTCGGTGAGCCCGGCGGCAGATCCCATAAGGGCAGTGGTGTCAGCCGCTGGTTGGGCCCCGACCGAACCCATTCCGAGGAGACCCCGGTCCATGGCTACAGTGCTCACATCAGTATCAACCCCATCCGGTTCAGAAAGTTGCACTTCTTCGTCGTCCGGTGGATCGGCGGATGTGCCTTTTCTGGAAGGACTTGCGGACGGGCGTGGGGGATCGGACGGCAAATCCATGAGCCTCGGAAACTAAAATCCGGGACGGGAGCCCATGACCGAGCCCAAGCCGATACCTTCCGCCCCTCCGCCAAGGCTACCACGCCCAGTCGGTCACGGAGAACTAGTTCATTTGCTACAATATGCGAACCGCACGCGTGGGCGCTTAACTCAGCGGTAGAGTGCCATCTTCACACGGTGGAAGTCATAGGTTCGAATCCTATAGCGCCCACCATCGTTTCTTTTGCTGAGTTTGCTGATCGATCATAGGGACGCGCGTCCTCGCCGGTCCGGCGGGCGAGACGCCCGCCGCTCCAACTCGAGCGCATCCACTGTTGCCATGGGTGCGAGTCTTACGTCTCCAACCAACTAATTGTGGATAACTGCTCGGCTCCTCGATGTCGGGGCTTCTGAAAGAGTTGCTCCGTAGACACGGCGACTTCTCACCCCATGGTCGCTTGGCCGTCGCCGGGCGATTAGAGGCACCCGCGCCATCATGCGATTGTCTTCAGAGCATGACGCATGATTGGACGGGCTGGCACATGGCGGGCGACGACTTTGAAGCCAGCGCGTTTGAATGTAGTGGCGTATCCAGTCCACGAGGAGCTGGGAGTCTTGTCCGCATCCAGCGGATAGGCCTCGACGGCGGCCGCACCGGCACGCTTGGCGACCTTTAACGCCGCTGAGATCAATGCCGATGTGACGCCCTGTCTGCGGTAGCCGACGCGCACGTAAAAGCACGAGATGGACCAGACAGGAACATGGTCCACGCGCTCCCAGCCGCCACACACGATCCAGCCCCGGCAGGGCGTCGCGCGGAGTCAGTTGGCACCAGCCGACAGCTACATCGCCATCAAAGGCAACCAGACCGGGCGGCGGGCCGCGTTTCACGATTTCTCGGAACGCCGCCTTATTCTGGGCGCCTGGTAGTTTGCGGTAGGCCGCACCAATACGCCAATACATGCACCAACATCCATTACATGCGCCGTTCTTGCCGAATAAATCCTCGAACGCAGGCCATAGATCTGGGGTGAGAGGGCGAACTGTGAGGTGCGCGCTACTTCCTCGTTTCATCTTCGAAGGCAATGGGTACCTCCGCTGACGGTGTGGGACGTCTTGGAATTTCCTACAGCAATTCAATTTTGCCGCACCACGCGGCAACTTGCCAGCGTAAGTGCCGGCCAAACTATGGCAAGAACATTTTGCAGGCGGACTCGCCATCGTGCTCTGGGAAGTTTGTTTCAATGGGTTCGCGCGGATGAAAAACAGCGACGTGGGTGTCTCGCCCGTCAAGGCGGGCGGGGACGCCCGCCTCTCCATTCTGTCACGGACCATGTCCATCAAGCTTCTCGGAGTTCGAGATGGTCAGCGGTTGTCGAGGGTCAGGAGATCGAAAGCGTCGTCGAAGAAATGGCTGCTTCGGCGCCGGCACCGTTCGCAATCTGCTGCAAGGCAGGATAGATTTTGCGGTAGCTGCGATAGGCTTGGTCCAATGTCGCGGAGTCTCTTGCATTGGGCTGAACTTCTTCCGCGATGCGAACCACAGTGTCGCAAGCTGATTCGACAGAATGCCAGTTGCCCGCCCCCACCCCTGCCAGGATGGCAGCGCCATAGGCGGCGCCTTCTTCTACGGCGAGCACTTCGACCGCGTGCCCGTAAACATCCGCCTGGATCTGCCGCCATAGGCGAGACCGGGCGCCGCCGCCTCCCAATCGAATGCGGTCGACCGGGACGTTGAGCTCCCGGAAAATCGTGAACGTGTCGCGCAGACTGAAGGCAACTCCCTCCAGAATGGCGCGAATCACGTGGGAACGGGTATGAACAGCGGAGAGGCCGATGAGAGCGGCTCGCGCATTGGGATCGCAGTGAGGAGTACGTTCGCCCATCAGGTAGGGCGCCCAGAAAACGCCATCCGAAGCGGGCGGCGCAGCGGCTGCTTCCTCGGCGAGCTGATCGTAAGGATCGCCGTGCGATTTTGCGAGGACGCCGAAGCGATCGCGGAACCAGCGCAACGACAGTCCGGCCGCTTGCGTTACGCCCATGACGTGCCATCGTCCGGGGACGGCGTGGCAGAAGGTGTGAATCCTCCCTTTGGGATCGAGGGCCGGTCGATCGGTGACGCCGAAGACTACGCCCGATGTGCCGATGGTCGCGCTCACGGTGCCGGGACGAACGATTCCCGTGCCGACGGCTCCAGCGGCCTGATCGCCCGCCCCGACCACGACGGGCGTTCTTGCGCGCAGGCCGGTCGCTTCGGCTCCGCGGGCAGATACTCGACCGCAGATATCCGGCGATTCCAGCAACGTCGGAAGCAGTTGCAGGCCGATTCCTGTGGCCCGTAATACTTCAGCAGACCAGCGGCGGTGGGCCACGTCGAGGAGCAACGTGCCCGAGGCATCCGCCATATCGATGGCGCGTTCGCCAGTGAGTTGGAAGCGGACAAAATCTTTGGGCAACAGCACGTGCGCTACGCGCTCCCAGTGGTGCGGCTCGTTTTCGCGCACCCAGAGAAGCTTGGTCAGCGTGAAATTCGTGAGCGGCGCGTTGCAGGTGAGATCAATGAGACGGTCTGTGCCGAACTGCTCGGAAAGTTTCCGGACTTGGGGTTCGGTACGTTGATCGCACCAGATGAGGGCGGGGCGGATCACGTCATCCTGGCGATCGAGCAGGACGGCGCCATGCATCTGCCCGGAAAATCCGACGCAGGCAATCTGATCGCTGCCGGTTTTTGCCGCCGCAAGTGCGCCCCGGACGGCTAACGTGCAGGCTCGCCACCAGTCGCCCGGGTCCTGCTCAGCCCACCCGACCTGCGGCGAGGCGAAAGGAGCATGCTCCTCCGCGGCGGACGCGATCACGCGCCCGTGCTGGTCGATGATCAGCGCGCGAGTGCCGCTGGTGCCGACATCGATGCCGAGGAACTGAATAACTGCCTCCCGCTTGCGCGAAGGTTCAGCATAGCCTGCCGAGCCGAAGTCGTCGACCAATTCTGTCACCCTTTTCGCGCGGGCCGGCAAGGTGCCCAATTACGATTTCCCGCGTCAACGGCCAGCGGAAGGGTCTGCGGAGCTTGCCGAGTCCACGTCGACGAACAGCTTTTGCGTGGCGAGTCCGGGCGGATAGCAGTTGCCATCGCTCGCATAGTTTGCTCGACAACCTGCAGCGACGTCGCGGCGCCTGGGTGACTGGGCGAACTGCCATGCGTCTGCAAAGGTCACGCCGCTCTGTGAGGGTGATGGAGCGTGCCTCGGAAAAGCGCAGCCCGGCGAGGGCGGACACGCGTCATTCGTGACCCAGTACGCGATTTTTCTGGCGCCGGCATTCTGGCGAATATCTTCGGCGGTAATTACCGTTACTCCGTTCCCCTCGGGCGCGGCAATTCCGGAACAGTAGATGCCTGCGCGAAATCCGCCGGCATTCACGCTATCGACCCAAGCATAGAGGTAGGCTTTTTGCTCCGGGAGCATGCGGCCGCCCTCCTCCTGGTCGAGAAAAATAAGCATTCCCTCTGGAAATCCTTCTCGTCGCGCGGAAGCGATGGCAGTGGCGGCATCGGATCGGCCAAGCGCGGAGGCGTCGCCGGCTCTCCGCAATTCTCTGTCCAGACGGCCGTTGAAGAGCACAAGGAATCCGAATCCGGCCTCTTTGATAGCGTTCCGCTTGCCCACCCACGTGTTGTTGGTCGCGCCCGGCGGCACATTCAGCCAATAGCCCGCGAACGAGAAAGTTCGGCGCAGACTGGCCAGATGGGCATCGCCGGGATACTCGTTGCGATCGAATCCGAGATACGCGGCGTGAGAACCAGCTTCGGCTTTCTGCGCTCGCACGTACTCCTTCGATCCGCTCATGGAGTGCAGAAGGCACATGGTCATTGGGCACAGGATGAGCAAGACGTTCTTCATGTCGCTTAGTCCGTTGCGTTTGCTTCGGGCAAAGTGCTGTGTCGGGATCTTGTGCCCTTCGAGTGCATTGCAGGCGCTCCCTCACAGCAGCACTGCGCGCTGCAGGATCTTGCGCGCCAGGCCAGTGAGCGGAAGCGATGCGAGCCGCGACCGGGACATCCAGCGGCCGCTTCCTTTCTGGGGAGTCGCGATTTCCATAACGTTCACCTGGTAGTCGGTGACCGTGATCGAATGGCGCAGGGATAGCAGTCGCTTTGCGCGTGCGCTGGACGGTAACTCCGGCAGTTCCCACATTCCCGGCATCAGCGATTCGGTTTTACCGCGCTGGACAAGGAGAACGTGTCCGTCCCGCCGCGCCAGTCCGAAGAAGATTGTGCGCTTTTTTTGCCGCGGTTTCGCTGCCTCGGCTTGCAATTCTCCACGTGCGGCGCAAAATCCTGAAACTGGACAGAGCAAGCACTGCGGTTGCCGGGGCAGGCAGAGGGTCGCTCCCAGTTCCATCATTGCCTGATTGAAGTCGCCTGGGTGGTCCGGGTCCAGGAGGTGGTTTGCCGTGTTCCAGGTCTTCTCTCCGGTCAACCGTTTCCCGCTCATTCGCTCGAGGACTCGCTCCACATTCCCGTCGACCACGGCTATCGGTTCGTCGTACGCGATGCTGGCGATCGCCGCGGCAGTGTAGCGCCCGATGCCGGGTAGGTGGCGCAATCCTTCGATGTCGCGTGGAAACTTTCCCTGATATTCCTTCACGACGAGCTTTGCTGCCGCGTGCAGCATGCGAGCGCGCCGGTAATACCCGAGGCCGCTCCAGGCGGCCAGCACGGATGATTCGCGTGCGGCTGCCAACTTGCGCACCGTCGGAAATTTGTTCAGGAAACGGCGATAGTGCTCCACAACCGCGGCGACGCGCGTTTGCTGCAGCATGATTTCCGAAACCCAGACCCGGTAGGGATCGCGGTCCTCCCGCCAGGGAAGCTTGCGCGCGTGTTGTTTGTACCAAGCGAGCAGGCAACCGGCGAAGCTGTTGGCTTTCTCCGTGTTTGCAATTTGCGACAAATCCAGCCCCGAGATTTCGTCCCTCCATTGGCTAATCCCGCTTTGATTTTGCGGCTCTTCCGGCTCGGCGTAATGCCGACCCCTTTCAAAGCCTCAGAGGTTCAAAGTTGTTGTCCGACTGTTGGCGTTCGAAAAATCCCCCACCCTAACCTCGCAAAGAACGGGGGGTAGGATGGGCACCCTCCGCTTTCAAAGTGCCGTTTGCTTACGGCGCGAACTAGTTCAGCACTTATCTACTTTCGGTCCCCAACACCGAGTGCGCGATGACCACCCAGCCGCGTTTCTGCTCCTGCCAGACTGTCATTCTTCGCTCGGGCTGTGAGTTCAGCGTTTGGCCCCGCGCAGTTCCGCGTAACGTAATCGTGTAGGTCACGACAAAGGTATCGCGGTTCATCTCTGTCGTCAGATCTCCGATTGAGAACTCCTGCAACTGAAGTTGCTGCAGTCGTTGCAGCGCATCGGAGCGCTCGTAGCGGCCCGTGGGCGTGACGTAGACGAAATTCGAGGCGATGTGCGAGTTCAGGTCGTTCCAGTTCTGCTTCTGGACATCCTGCCAGAAGGTGCGCTCCATACCCTCGCCCCCGGTGGCGTCGCTGATCGCTTTTGCCGGGCGCTCTTTGTAGAACGTGCATCCCAAGACGCTCATCGAGACGGCAAGGACTGCGGCAAAGATGAGATGCCGGAACATGTTGCCGATTCTAACCCAACCGGTGCGGGTTCCAATGGAACCATCAGCGGTACCCGCGGTGACGCCGGAGGTGCGCTTGCAGTTGACCCTTACCAGAAAGCCACGAATAATAAGGGAGCTTACCTTCGTCTTTCGGCACCGCCGGTTCGCGCCGCAATTTTGAGGAGTTTTATGAGCGACTTCAATCGCCGCGTGGAGGAGACCTCGGCTCGCGTCAACAGAAAGGTTTCGAACGCCGCCGAGCGTCTAGAGAAAGAAAGCGCCGACTTGATCGCCTATCTGAACCGGGAAGTAGTTCCGGCGGTGCGCGACCAGTCGTCCAGGGCGCTCCGCATCGCCGCCGAAAAGCTGCGGAGCTTTGCCGACTTCATGGATGAGCACAAAAACACCGACGAGACGAAGAAACCGTAACGTGCGTTTCCGGATACTTGCAAGCATCGGGCTCGTCTCGCTGGCCTTGCTGAGTGGTTGCGCCAGCCATAAGCAGGCGCGCGTTAAGGTTCCGCCGCCTCCGCCGGCGGAGTCAACCACCCCACCCGTGGCCGGTGATCGCGAGCAGCCGGCGGCGACAGCATCCGGTCATCCTTCTCATCCTTCGAAAGAGACGGCCAAGGACAAGGTCGAAGAGATTCTCACGATTCCGGCGGATGCCGTGCCGCTTTCAACGGAGACTGGCTTAGCGAGCTGGTATGGGGCGCCCTACCACAACCGGCGCGGCTCGAATGGCGAAGTCTACAACATGAATGCGATGACCGCCGCCCATCGTACCTTACCGTTGGGTTCGATTGTGCGCGTGACCAACGTCAAGAGCGGGCAGGCGGCTCTGGTGAGAATCACCGACCGGGGCCCGTTTGTCGAAGGCCGCATTTTGGATGTTTCCTACGCGGCCGCAAAGCAATTGGATATCTGGCAGCCCGGTGTGGCCCGCATCAAGCTGGAGGTCATGCAGACGCCCACCTCGCCTGCGACGGGTGGCCGCTGGGCCGTACAGATCGGTTCCTTCGGAAAACAGAAAGATGCGTCGGAAATGGCTGAGCACCTGGCGCGGCGCTATCGCACAGCCAAGGTCGCCCAAATCGCCAGCCCCGTGGGCACGTGGTGGGTACGGGTGCGCGTCCTGAATGACGACCGCCAGCGCGCCGAAGCTCTGATGCATGACACCGAGACAAAGGAAGGCTCGGTATATTTGGTGAGGCTGGACTGATGCCCGATAGCCGAGAACTGAGACCTGAGAACTGAGAACTGAGAACTGAGAACTGAGAACTGACCACCATGACTGACTGCCTCTTTTGCCGAATTGTGAAGGGCGAGATTCCTGCCAAGAAGGTATATGAAGACGAGCATAGTCTTGCCTTCGAGGACATCGATCCGCAGGCCCCAACTCACGTCCTCGTCGTCTCTAAGAAACATGTCCGCGGCCTGAAAGAAGCGCAGAAAGAAGATGCGGAGCTTATCGGGCGCCTACATCTGGTCGCAGCCGAAATCGGCCGGCAGCGCGGGATTGAGGACGGCTACCGGACCGTGCTCAACGTTGGGCCGAAGTCCGGCCAGTCCGTCTTTCACATTCACGTTCACCTGATCGGCGGACGTCCGATGAAATGGCCTCCAGGGTAGTGTTCCGTAGGGGCAGACGCCCCGTTTGCCTAGCCGAGCGAAGCTCGGCCTTCAGGAATTGTCGCCAACCTGCAGTGTCGCATTCACTGGAAAACCGATAGGAGTTATGACTGGTTGCTGATTTGGCAGCCGGCTGTCTCGAAGCAAAGTGCAGCCAGGCTGGCGCCCGGCCGCCCAGACAATGGCATCTCCACCCCATCAAGCCACAAACGGGCTTGATTGGGGACTCCGGCGTCTGGGCCTACGTGTGCATCGTCCGTGGCGACGGACACGTTCGGAATCGACTGAAATCTACTGAAATCTACTGGACTCCTGCTTCTTCCTCTGCTGCTCCATGCCGTCGCAGCAGCTGGGGCAGGTTCTGTGAGAAGGCTGAGCGGGGCAGCACCATGTCGCATCCTACCTCGTGCGCTTTTTGTTTGAGATCGCCCTGCACGTGCGAAAGGAAGCCGATGATCGAAGTTCCTTTTTTCAGGCGGCTCTTGAGCTTGGGAATCAGCGTCAACGGCTTTGCATTAGCATTGTTCAGGTCGAAGATGATCAGCGACGGTTTTTCTTCACCGTTTTGCTTCATGCGCTCGAGCAGATCTTTGTCGGTCTTCACGAACTCAACCTTGACATTCATCTTGCGTGCTGTCTCCTGGATCTTGGCCAGGAAGAACAAATCGTCGACGAAAGCAAAGATGCGCGAAGTTGCGTCCTCGCGGGTGGGAAGCGGTTCGGGATCCGGCGGCTGATAAGCCGGGGCAAAGCCTGGCCGCATGCCGCGACCACCTTTATGTCCGTTGTCACCGCCCAGTACCGCACGGTAGCTGTGATCCATGGGCGCGCTGTAGATGCCGCCGCCTGTGTTGTGACGATCGCGACCTTGTCCGCCGCCACCGCCGCGATGATTAGGCGGACGCCGACCGCGCCGCCGTCTGCCTCTCCCTCCACCTCCGGAGGGATTTCCGGGTCCTGCATTCATAAGTTTTCTCTTAGCGGTTCCCAACTTCTTCGAAAGGGTTTCGTTCCCGGCTGCCCTAGGTCACCTTTGAGGTAGCATCCCACTGCCGCACAATTCATACGATGCGCGTAGACCCCGATGCGACTGGAAAAACAATTCCTGATGAACTTTTCCGTTTAAGCGCCTGAAGTTAATGGGCGCGGAGGGCCAGCACGAGAAGCGTGGCCGCTGGGAACAGTTCAATGCTACGCTGCGCCGCATAATTCGTGCAAGTCCAAAGTAGTGACTATTTTGCACAGAGGTGCTGAGCGTGACCCCTCACTTCCGCGCGGGCGCGGTTTGGCAAGTACTGAACGGCTCATTAGTTTGAACCCTCGTCGGCGGTGCTGCTCACCTGGCGCGCCCACTGCATAGCCTGCCACCACATCTCGCCCGCTTCGCTTTCACTGATGCGCAACTGGGCGGCCGATTCTTTCGCGGCCTGCCATTTGCCGGCTTCCTGGGCCAACATGAGATCGTAGACCGGCTTCAGCTTTCCGCCGCCTCCGGAGAGTACAGCTTTGGTTTCCTTATCGAGCGCGATCTTCTGCAGAATCTCATCCATGGAGATCTCGAGAATTGCGTCCATCATCGAGACCATGCCCACCAGGAAAAGGTCGGATTGAGTGCGTGGAATTCTCATCGAAACCAGCTCGCAAAAACGCGCGCGCACCAGCGCCGACAGTACCAGGTCCGAGGTCTTGTGCAGGCCGGCAGAAACCAGCGTCACCAGCCGGATCCAGCGCCGGATCTCTCGCTCTCCGAGCAGGGCCAGGGCATGACGGATGGAATGAATCTCGTTGCGCATGCCGAACAGGGGCGAGTTCAGATAGCGCAGCAGGCGATACAGCACCGACGCTTCCACCTTGATGATCTGCTCCAGTTCCCGCAGATCCATCTCATCCTTGGAGACGGCCGCCAGCATGCGCAGGTAATTGGCACGGTTGGTGGGAATCTCCCGGGCGCGCAGCACCTCTGGACGGCGGAAAAAGTAGCCCTGGAAATACACGAAGCCCATTTCCTGCGCGACCGCGAACTGCTCCTGGGTCTCTACTTTTTCCGCCAGCATGCGGCGGCCCATGGGCGCGAAACGTTTGACCAAAGCCTGCTGGTCGGCGCGCGTGGTGCGTTCAAAGTCTACCTTTACAATATCGGCCAGCGCGGTCAGGGGCTCACGCGGATCGTTGGCGACGTAATCGTCCAACGCGATGGTGTAGCCGGCCACCTTCAGGCGCTGGCAGGCGGCCAGCACCAGGTCGTCCGGTTCCACGTTTTCCAGGATCTCGACAACAGTTTGCTCGGAGGGGAGCAGAGTAATGCCGTCTTTCAGCAGCAGGTCGCGGGTGCAGTTAATGAAAGCGCGCTGGCCATCGCATAAAACGTCAAATCCCATTATGAGCGTGCTGTCGAGGGTGCTGCGCGCGGCCGCTTCTGCATCGCTGGCCCGGAAAACGTTCTCGATTCCATCCCGAAACAGGAGTTCGTAGCCGAACACCTGTTGTGCGGCGTTCAGGATAGGTTGCCGGGCAACGAAGCGGAATACCTGCTGCGAAGAGCTGGCGAGCTTTTGAACACCGGTTGAGGTTGCCACGACTTTCTTATCGGCGGGCGGGGAAAGTTCTTGAGCTTTACTAAGAGCCGACGGGCGGGACGCCCGTCGCTCCATGGGTCGGACGTCGGCCGCTGCATGGGCTGGATGCCCGTCGCTCCGCGGCCTGGACCGGGCAAAGCCTCCATCCGTTGTTAGTTTGGCGTCATCTAAGATAAGAAATACGAAGGATCAGAACACCGGAGGACTAGAACTGATGCCCGCTCTTGCCGTCGGCAAAACCGCACCTGACTTCAAGCTGAGCACACTGGAAGGCAAAACCTTTTCGTTGAAGGATGCTCTCTCGCGGGCCCCGGTTGTGCTGGCATTCTTCAAGGTCTCTTGCCCGACCTGCCATTATGCCTTCCCCTTTTTCGAGCGGTTGTTTCGAGCCTACAAGAACAAGCACGTCATGCTGGTCGGTGTCTCGCAGAATAATGCCGAGGAGACAGCGGCCTTTGCGAAGGAATTCGGCATCAGCTTTCCTCTGCTGCTGGAGGACACGCGCACCTATCCGGTTTCCAACGCTTACGGACTTACCAATGTGCCGACGCTGTTCTGGATTGGCACGGACGGTAAGATCGAAATCAGCAGCGTGGGCTGGGCGAAGCCGGACTTCGAGCTGATCAATCGCCGGATGGCGGAAGCGAGCGCGATCGCGACTGCCCCTATGTTTCGAGCCAGCGACGATGTCCGCGACTACCGCGCGGGTTGAAGCTCCAAGAATTGATCCCGCGGTTCGCGGGACAAAACAGCTTTAGGGCACCCGGCGACCTCTGGATAGCCGGCAAGATGCCGGCGCTACAAAGGCGCAGCCAGCGAGATGGCGCCGCTACAACTTAGGCAAGATGACCTCAGGACAGCCACTGGGTCGCCGGTGCTACAACGAAACTGAGACGCTGGTAACCAGACCCACGCGGTTTCGGGTACGACCTTTCCCGTACAATGGGAATATTCCCGAATTTATTAATGATTCATTCAGGAGCCCTCGTCCAACCATGCGCAAGACCTTTCTGCTGTTCTTTTTGGGTCTAGCTGTGCTTGCCGCCTCACAAGCTGCCCCCAAAGGTGTTCCGTTGGCAGTGCCTCGCCCTTCGCCGGCCGCCTTTCAGGCATTGGAAACCATTAATCCTGAGCGTATTCGCGCGCACGTGCGTTTTTTATCTCACGACCTGCTCGAGGGACGTGGTACCGGGCAACGTGGGGGAGATATCGCCGCGGAATACATCGCAACCCAGTTTGCGCTTTACGGTCTGAAGCCGGCGGGTGACAACGGGACATACTTGCAGAAGGTCCCTATGGTCGGTATCACGCCTTCGCAGGAAACGACGTTTTCGCTCATCCCAGCAAGCGGGTCTCGGATGACCCTGAAGGTCCTCGACGACTACGTCTCTTATGACCAGACGCAGCAGCCTCAGTCCGACGTCGACGCGCCCATCGTTTACGTCGGCTACGGCATTCATGCCCCGGAGTACAACTGGGACGACTACAAAGACACGGACGTGCGCGGGAAAGTGCTGCTCATGCTGGTGAACGAGCCAGCCTCGGACGATCCCAAGTTCTTCAAAGGCAAGGCGCTGACCTACTACGGGCGCTGGACGTACAAATACGAAGAAGCGGCGCGCCGGGGCGCGGTAGGCGTACTCCTCATCCACCAGAACGAGATGGCGAGCTATCCGTGGGAGGTTGTGCGCAATTCGAACTCGGGCGAGAAGTCCTACCTCAAGCTGGACGGCACGCCGAAACTCAAAGCTGCCGCCTGGATCCAGTTAGGGGTGGCGCGTAAGCTGGTGAACGGTGCTGGGCTGAATCTCGAAAAACTGATGTCCGATGCGCAGACGCGCGACTTCAAGGCCGTGGCCCTTCCGGCCAGGTTGCAAGCACACATCTTCAGCAAGATTCGTCCCTTCGAATCCAACAACGTGATTGCCGAGCTTCCCGGCTCAGATCCGAAGCTCAAGAATGAGGGTGTTCTGTATACGGCGCACTACGACCACCTGGGGATTCGTCCCGATATGCCGGGAGACAACATCTACAACGGGGCCAACGACAATGCGACCGGGTGCGGCGTGTTGCTCGAACTGGCGCGGGCTTTTGGCCAGGCTGCGCAAAAGCCGCGCCGCTCGATCCTGTTCGCCTCGGTGACGGGCGAGGAGCAGGGCTTGCTGGGGTCGGAGTACCTCGGCAAGCATCCGCCCTTTCCTGCCGGACGAATCACGCTTGATTTGAACTACGACGACCTGCCGCCGCTGGGATCACCCGAGGAAGTCGAGGTGTCGGGCGCGGAGCGCACCAGTTTCTATCGGATTGTCGAATCCACTGCCAAGGACTTTCGGCTCACCATTCGTCCCGACGCGCATCCCGAAGCCGGTCATTTCTACCGTTCCGATCATTTCAGCCTCGCACGGGTTGGCATTCCTTCCTTTTCGATCAACGAGGGCGTGAAGTACAAAGGACACGATGAGGCCTGGGGCCTGCAGCAGGACCAGGAATACAACGAGAAGCACTATCATCAGCCCAGCGACGAGTACCGTCCGGACATGGATTTCACCGGGGACGCGACAATGGCCCGGTTCGGATTCATCCTGGGATGGCAGGCCGCTGTGTTGCCCAAGGTCGTGAGTTGGGAAAAGGGCGATGAGTTTGAGGCGGCACGGCTGAAGAGCGCTGAGTAAACCTCTTCTCATTTCGCTAAACCGCGCGTGAGGACACAATCCCCGGGGGCACCGGTTCGCGGCGGAAATGCATATCTACTTCTCGTGAGATCCAAACAGCAGCGGGGTCTTTCGACTCCGTTCGGCTGCCGCCTCACTCCGCTCAAGATGACAGACAATTAAAGCTTGTGAAGATGGCGGACAATTAAACCTTGTCGAGTTGACGGACAATTAAACCTTGTCAAGATGACCGGCAATTAAACCTTGTGAAGATGACAGACAATTAAATCTTGCGAGAGCGGACTGCCCGATAATCGTGGTAATTGCAAAGCCTTTGGTCAGTAACTTGGGTAACGTTTCCGGCTCCTCGACCCCATGCTAGGCTCGTCACTATAAGTCGTGAAATCAGTGATTTCCGAGGTGGAGCCTTGCGCTGGACTGCCCTGCTGCTGATGTTCTGCGCCGCGGCTTTTGCGACGAACCCTAAGCCGCATCATTCGAAACCCGCCGTCAAGACTTCCACTCTGCCGGTCACGACAAATTCGCCGACCGCGCGTAAAGAATTCGAACATGCGATGGCTGATCTGGAGGCGCTGCGTCGAGCCGATGCCGTGAATGATCTGCGAGCCACGGTGAAACGCGACCCAAAGTTCGCACAAGCCTACATCCTGCTCTCGCACCTGACCCATGATCCCGACGAGCAGGTTTCCACTCGTACCCGAGCCGAGCAACTGGCTTCCCAGGTGACGCCGGGCGAACGTCTGCTGATTCGCTGGCTGAGTGGCGTGCAGGAAAATAATTACGTGCCCGCCATCTCCGCCATGAACGACCTGCTCGCGATGTACCCGCAGGACCATCGCACGGCGTTTCTGGCTGGACGCTGGCTGGTGCATCAACGGCGCTATGCGCAGGGCGTGTTTGTGCTCGAGCATGCTATTGCGCTCTTTCCCGATTATCCGGCGGCTTTAAACGAGCTGGCTTACGCTTATGCCTTCAGCGGAAACTTTGAGAAGGCCTCTGCGCTGATGGAGCGCTACCTCCAGCTCCAGCCCGATCAGCCCAATCCGTACGATTCTTACGGTGAGATTTTGCGGGCCGCTGGGCAGTATGACGCGGCGCTGGACAAATACCGGATGGCAATCCGCATCGATCCCACATTCGGCTCCGAATTTGGCGTGGCCGACACGTACGCTGTGATGGGCCGGGAAGCGGACGCGCGCGAGGAGTATGCCAGGGCGCTTATGTTCGTTAGCAGCGAGAGCGACCGGGTCGAGTACGAGCTGCAGACCGCGCTGACCTGGATTCGCGAGAACAATCACAAGCAAGTCGATAAATCTCTGCACGAGGTTGCCAAGCATGCGCATTCGGTGGGTCTCGCCAAGCTGGAGGCGGAGGCCAACCGCATCATGGCGATGAGTGCACCGGACTACAAAGACGCGCTTCATCATTTGAAGGCGGCCGAGCATGCCCTGGACGAGGGCCATCCCATCTCGAAATCAGATCGCGAAGAAGAACGTTCCCTGGTTCTGAAAGTCGCGGCCTTGTGCGCCGCACAGAACGACTCGATGGAGGCCGCTTCGAAGGCAGTCGCGCAACTGGAATCGATGGCCTCGCAGAGTCGCAGCCAGGTAATTCAGCTGGCTTACCATTCCGCGGCCGGCGCGGTGCTGCTCGAAGAAGGGAAGTACGCGGAGGCGATCGCCCATCTTCAGGAAGACACGGAAAACCCCGAATCCATGCAACTGTTGTGGAAGGCATACAAGCAAACCGGAGCGCAAGAAGACGCCAAGGTGCTCGCGGCGAGGCTGGCGGGCATCAACGAGCCCACGGTCGAGCAGGCGTTGGTGGTACCGCAATTTCGCGTGATGCTCGCCGACCAGCAACAGCAGGCGGCGAAATAAAGACAGGATTTCGAGTTCATGCCCCGAATCCCGATTTTCAAGCTCGGCAGCTCCTCGGATGACCACATTCCGCCGGCGCTGGCGAGTTACACGCCCACGCTTTCGCTCGAGGGGTTATCGGTGGGAGTGGACAATCTCCGGCATGATGTTCATCTCAGCCCGAAGTTTACCGATGCGGCCCGCGCGCATATTGCCCGCTTGATGGCGCGCCACGGCGACGTGGAGGGCCTGTTGGCCGCCGAAGCCACTCCATCGGCGCCCCGGACCGCGTTTCTCAATAAGCTCACGACGGTGATGAAGCCCACAAGGAGCGAGGCCTCGGACTTCAAATCGGTGCTGACCGAATTGCACGTGGCCTCGCTGAACCGCGCCAAGGCCGAGAACAATGTCACCATCGACCTGCTGGCGCGGCTGGCAGTGATCAAGTTCCTGCGCCTGGAATTGAACTCGCAATTCGCGCAGGTGCTGGAACGCGGCCGCATGATGCTGAAGAGTTATGAGGGCGTGCGCCAGCAGAAGGCGCTCGAATATCGCGAGCGGGTTGCGTCGTTCCAGGTGCGCAAGAAGATCATCCAGCGCAAAACCGGGCAGGATTTGTTCCTGCTGTTGCGCGATATCGAAAAAGAAACGTTGGCGCGCATGCGCCGCTCGCGTTTTGGTGAGAACGATAGCGAAGGGCACAAGCTCCTAATTAACCGGCTGGTCCTCTCCGAAGACGGCCGCGACGACTACCTGTGCGCCGAACAGTACGTGATGCTGGGCAACTGGGAGCGCGATCCGGACCGGTTCATACGCATGCGCGAAATCTCGTGCGAATTCCTGCGTTCGCTGCAGATCGATCTTCCTGATGACGACGCGGAACTCGATCCCTGGCTGAATGCGCCTGAGAATGCGCATGCGCTGGTCGGCGGCGGGACCGCGTCTGAGTCAACGCCCGAGGGCCGTTCCCAAAAAGCGCGCTTGTCGGCTTGGGTTCGCTTGCTCGAAGACCAGTCGGTCATGGAATACGTGATTGCTTCCTATGAGGCGGTGCCGTTGCTCGCGGAGTACGCTTCGCGGATCAATCCGCAGCAGTTGAAGAATGCGCTGGTCGATCGCGCCGAGTGTTCGAGGGTCGAGCGGCTCATTCTGGAAGGGGGCAGGCTTTCGGCGAATAACCTCTATGCCGCAGTGGGGCGGGTGGCCAGCTGCCGGGGAAGCGATCGGGCCAAGGTGGCGGGCCGCTTCCTGCGCGACTTCCTCCGCTATCACCGCGATGTGCGTCGGCTGGAGGCGTTAAATTCCGCGCTCGACAGCATCAACCTGATCGGCAACGCGAAGCTGCGCGAACTCTCCAAGGTCAATGGCACGCTTTACGAGTTCCTGCTGCCGGAGGAGCAGAAACCGGCCGAAGAGCGGGCGCTGGGCCACGTCATCATCAAGGCCGATATTCGTGATTCGTCGCGGCTTACCCGCTCCTTGATGGACTCCGGACTGAACCCGGCGTCCTACTTCAGTCTGAATTTTTATGATCCGGTAAACAAACTGCTGCCGAAGTACGGCGCCAGCAAAGTATTCATCGAAGGCGATGCCGTCATCCTCGCGCTGCACGAGAAGGAAGGTGAGCCTGGCTTGGCCGTGAGCCGGGCTTGCGTGCTCGCGCGCGAGATGGTCGAAATCGTTCGCGGCTATAACGAGCTGGTCACCAAAGCCGGCTTGCCGCCGCTCGAGCTGGGAGTTGGGATCGCGTACCAGGAAGCGGCTCCCCTGTATTTGATGGATGGCGAGAAGCGCATCATGATTTCCGAAGCGTTGAACGAAAGCGATCGCCTTTCCTCCTGCAACAAGCGCGCTCGTAAGGCCATGGAACCGCTGGGCAGCCCCTTTCACGTGTATGCGTTTCAAACTGTGAGCGATGCGGACGCGGGCGAAGCTGCCGAAGATTTCGTAATGGCCTTCAATTTGGGTGGCATCCGCCTTAGCTCGGCCGCGTTCCAGAAGCTCCGTCAGGAAATCTCGCTGGAGCCGATTACCCTCCAATTGCCCGAGTTGTGGGGGAGTGAGAGTTTTCAGTTGTTCCGCGGACTGGTTACGGTCGACAACGACATCTTTCGGAAAATCGTGTTGCGCGAGAGCCGCGTGGCACAGGTCGACCCTCGTAACTTTACGCTGCAGAAGTGGACCGAGAAGTCCTACTACGAGGTCTGCAGTGATCCGGCCATCTACGAGCAATTGGAGAACGAAAAAGCAGCGGCGGCAGCGCGCAGCTGAAGTCTGCTAAGCACACGTAACCAATGCGGCACCGGTGGTTGGCGATAATTCCTGAAGCCGAGCTTCGCTCGGCTGTGCGGACGGGGCGTCTGCCCCTACGCGAACGTGGCCCTTCAGGGATGCAATTGGAAGCGCACGATCTTGCCTTTAGGACCTACGGCGATCGCTTCTCCGGGGCCAATGTAGACCACTGCATTCAGATTCAGGTCCCAGGAAATCTTCCAGTTCCGATTGCTGACGTCGTCGGTGTAGGCGGCGTGCGCGGTACCGGCAGCCAGTAGTTGGCGGCCGTTCTGGGGATCGAGAGCGACCGCTGAGAAATAGGACTGTGGTTGAATGCCGGAGGCGTTCCACGTGATCCCACCGTCTTCCGTATATGCGAGGGTCGTGCCTTGCCGCTCAGGGTGCTGGTAGTCACCGCCTCCGATCACTCCGTGTCTGGGTCCGTTGAAGGAAATCGAGAAAATACCGGAAGAGGCGCTGTCGTGAATGATGGGCGCGTCGGTTGCCGACCAGGTATTGCCGCGATCGGTGGAGCGAAATACGCGCGCTGCGTTTCCTCCTGTGACAAACCAGACGTTGCGGTCGCCCTCGACCGTCACGCAGGTGCCGCTGGCGGCGAAAGCTCCTTCCGTGGCGAGGGAACGGGGCGCGTAGGCGGATGACAGCGGGGTCCAGTTTGCCCCTCCGTCATTGGTAATAATCACTTCAAATTGTCCATCGACCGGATCGCCCAGGGCGATCCCATGATCGTGGTCCCAGAACGCCATGCAATCGAAGAAGCCCCTGGGCTCGTGATTCGTGAACTGAAGCGCCCAGGTCTTGCCGCCGTCGTTCGTCTTGTAGATGCGCGACCGCTCGCCCGGTCCCGCCGAGAGCAGGTAAGCTTCGTCTTCGCTGAATGCCTCGACGGCACGAAAATCCAGTGTTTCCGCCCCGGGCACGTTTGCCGCTACCCAAGTCGTTCCGCTGTCGAGCGTGCGCACGTAGGTGCCGTTTGTGCCGCTCGCCCAGACTATGCGGGACACAGCCGCGCTGAGGCCACGCAGGTCGGCCGTGGTATTGCTGTTCTGAACGGTGAACGACTGCGCCAGGGAGAGCGTGGAAAGCGCGATGGGTAGGAGGCAGAGCGGGCGCATCGTCGAGATTGTCTACAACGAATGCGCCCTCGTCCAATCGGCAGAATTGCTGCGACGCCTAACGCGTGAGCGGAGTGTCATCCTTACCCTGGTGCATCGGGGTGACTGCGGTCTTCAACTCGAGTTTCCAGGATGGCAGACAACGCGTGGCACGAACCATCCGGGTAGCATCGGAATCCTTGTCTTCCCGCGCCATCACATAGGTCCGCATGGTGTAGCACACGCCGTCGCGCTCGAACTCGGACCCGAAGCGGGCACGCCGAGCCAGGTTCGCGACGGTTCCGTCCATTGACTGCAACGCTCGAGACTGTTCAGAGGAAGCTGAGGCAACATTCGCGGTCGCCGTCTGTGCAAAGCTGGCAGCGGGAGCCGCGAAGAACACGATGAGAATAAACAACAGCAGGGCTAGGAGGCCGGTGAGTCGCATGGGAAAACCTCCATCACCGGGAATTATAGCGCCAAACGCGACCTGTGCTGCGTGGCATAACATAGTCAATTGATTACAGGGGTGTATGACACGCGAAGTTTTTACCGGGGTTAGAATCCGCTACCCAACCATGGTGACCAAAGAAATGATGACCTTACGGAATTTGTTCCTGGTGATAGCCGTGGGCGCCGGTTTACTGCGCCAAGCAGAAGGCCAAGAGCTTACGGTGGCTGCGGCCTCCGACTTGCAGTTCGCGATGCAGGAGATTTCCGCGCGCTTTGAGAAGCAACAGGGAAAAACCGTGAAAGTGGTCTACGGTT
>Ga0307472_100000007_pt1 | contig 50869 bp, 66 predicted proteins | sample atmos_gasesAM5C__2_FD_204582 | JGI IMG/M metagenome (GOLD analysis project Ga0307472, IMG submission 204582) | Hardwood forest soil microbial communities from Morgan-Monroe State Forest, Indiana, United States - atmos_gasesAM5C_05 | ecosystem: Environmental > Terrestrial > Soil > Temperate...
TCTTCAGCACCCGCGTGCCCGGCGCGTGCACCGGCTTCGGGACCGGCGGCTTCGGGACCGGCGGCTTGACCGGCTTCGGGCACAGGTTGAACTGCGGCGTCGAGTCCTGGGCCTTCAGGTCGTAGCCGACGCACGTGGACGAAGACTCGTGGGCGGCGCCGTGGCGGCCGGACAGGTGCACCTCGATCGTGTGCGGGTTGGAGCCCGTGTACGACTTCGGCTGCCACTTGTTCCCGACCGTCCAGATGGTCCGGTTGTGGATCACGTACTGGAGGTCGCCCGGATGTGCCAGGGCTTCCTTGACGACGGCCGCCGCCCGGGAGCCGGTCACCATCACGTCGATGGCGTGCACCACGCCCATCGAGTCCCGGTTGTGGTCGGAGCACCGCGACTGGTGCGCGGCGTCGCCGATCCACCCGACCTGCACGTCGTGGCCCCAGCAGGCCCACACGTTCTGCCGACGCACGTCCAGGTTGTGCGCCAGCACGGTCGTGGCCGCCATCGGCACCGGCACCAGGGCAGGCAGGTACTCGTGGGTGACGCCCTCGTCGTCCGGGTAGTCCTCGAACGGGTCGAACCCGGCCGGAAGGTCCCCGCCGACGTACTGCTCGTAATTGCCGCCGCCGTCGTCGGTGGTGGCAGTGGTGAAGTCGGCCAGTTCGATGTCGCTGCCCTGTTCAGGCTGCACTGTTCTCCTCCTCCTTGTCCGTCTGCTGTCGGTGCCCACCGTACGCCATCAGATTCCGGTACCTGCTGCGCAACTGAAGATCGAAAATGATCCAGAGACGCCAGCCAAGCACCGCAGGCAGGCCCAACGCGAACGACGCGGCCCGCAGCCACGCGAACCAGGGGGCGTCGCCGAGGATCAGCCGGACCACGATCAGGTCGAGAATCCAGGTGATCACCAGCATGAACCAGAAGACGTGCCAGCCGCCCCGGGACCGCCAGAAACGGGCCAGGCTGACGAACGCGACGAACCCGACGGTGGAGACGATGGCAGACAGGTAGACCCCAATGGTGCCCAGCAGGTCAGGTGTCACTCGGAACCTCGCAGCGCTTTGTCGATCATCGGGCCGAAGTGGTTGTCCGAGTGCAACTTCCGCAGGGACGCCGATATTGCATCCACCCGGGCCGTCATCGACTCGGCCTCGCGCTGCTGGTCCTGGGCCAGGTCGCGCAACTGCTCGGCCGCCCGCACAGCTTCGTCGGCCTTCCGGAACCGCTTGCGCCACAACAGCCTCACGAGGGACCACCCCGTCTTTGAGTGTGATCCCGGGCCGCCCGCTCCCCCAGGGCCTTAAGAATCTTGTCCTGGTTCTCCGCGAGCACCATCAGTTTCTTCACCGAGTCCACGAGCGTCTTGTTGGTCTCAGTATTGGCAGTTACCCCAGCCTCGGCTACCTCGGCTCGCCTTTCGGCACTTTCCCTCAACTGCTCGGCCACCCGGCGCGGGATGATCGCACCGCGCAGCATCGCATAGAACGTTGCGAGCATTCCCGACACCAGTACGCCGATAAGCACCCAGGGCAGATTGTCCGCGTTCACTTCGACCATTTCGCCCCGTTCCCTCAGTACGCCGTGCTAATTATTTCAGCGCGCACCGACAGGATCAGGGAACGGAGGTCAAGGCGACCATGGTCAGGCTGATGAACGGCGGCGAACCCGTATCGATGTTGAGCGGCCCGGCCGGGGTGCCGGTCCAGAACGTCTTCAGCTCCAGGAAGTCGCCCGCGTTCAGCTTCCACATCGACAGGCACGACGCCCACACCTGCCCGGTGTACGCACTGACCGGGTTGAACTTCGTCCCCTGCACCCAGGCGGTCCCCCCGTTGAGGCCGATGGCGGTCTCCACGGCCCCGTTGGCGCCGAACGCCGAGCCGATGTTGTAGCCGCACGCCGCCGTCGCCAGCACGATGCAGCCGACCGGCGCGGTGAGGCGGGTCGGCTGCCCGGCCGCCCACCAGTTCGCGTTGGCGAGGGGGCTGTTGGCGCCATTGTTCACGGTCACCGTGTCGAGGGTGATCGCCGTCAAGGTCGCCTTGGTGATCGACTGCGCGGCATTACGGCGGCCGGTGAACGACGCGAACTTCGAGAAGTCGTTCGCCATCCTGGCCGTGCCGACCAGGCCCGCGTCGATATCGCTGGCCATGGCCTGCACGTCGGCCACGTTCACCACGTCAGCGGTCCACGGGTACCGCAGCCGGGCATACGGAGTCCTGCGCATCGTCATCTAGATCACCGGTCCCAGGTACATGCCCCAGAAGGTCGATCCGGCGGAGACCCCCTTCTGGGTGCTTCCGTTGAGGTAGAGCGCCGCCAGGGCGCTGCCCCGGTAGATCGGGGCCATCGTGAAGACGTTCAGCCACTCGCCGTTGGTGTTCGTCTCATCCGACCGCTGGTAGGAGGTGGTGGTGGTCGCCACCCCGGACACCTGGTCGGTGGTGGTGACCTGGATGCCGCCCATCACCATGTCACCCACCACCGGCGTGCCGGAGATCGCGACGGACAGCACAGTCGCCCCGAACAACCACCAGGACGGCGCCTGAGACGTCGGCTGCGTCCACGAGCCTTGGCCGATAGTGACCCCGCCCGTGTTGTCCCACTGGATCGACTGGGCCTTCACGAAGTCGGTACCGGAGAGAAACCCGGATCCGTTGGCCGTCTGCTGGAAGATGAACGACGGCCGCCCCATGAACGCCCGGAACGGCGCCTGTTCCCCGCGCAGATCCGCATCGACGGAAGCAGCCAGCCTGAAGGCATCCTGCACGTCCGCGAAATCGGCCACGAGCGGGTACGGGTACCCCTCAACCGCAGTATTTCCGCTCATGAGAAGAAGTCCGAAATCTTGATGGCGGACAACGCCGCATAGGTGGCCGTGTAGGCGTTGCTGGAGACCGGAGTCGTCAGGTTCATCGACACCTTGATCGGCGTCGTCGGGTCGCTGTTGTAGAACACCGCCGACGTGTGCACGGAACCGCCGACGCCATGGTCGCCGGTGTGCGACGGGTTGGACCGGGCGGCAGCCGCCGGGGAAACGCCGTTCAACGCGCCGGTGGCGCCCCACGAGAACCAGAGCGTGTCGGTCCCGGCGAAGATGTCCGTGAACTGCGCCTCGAACGTGCACATCCAGGCCCCGACCCCCAGGTAGAGCTGCTGGGCGTCGTAGGCGAGGTTGGTGGGGGTGCCGACGTTGTACTCGACCGCGTTGAAGACGAAGAAGGCGTTGTTGTTCTGGAAGTTGGTGGTGCTGATCCGCACGCGCGGGAACAGGGTGGCCAGCGACACGAGCGGGTCGAGGGTGGCCATGGCCGCGTCGGCGGTGTCGGCCAGCGTCTCCAGGGCGGTCTGCTTCGGGTAGGCGAACGCCGGGTCGGCGCACATTGTGTCGGCGGCGGCAGGGACGGGCAGGCTGTACGTCCTCGTCGCAACGTTTTGGATCTTGGCGGTGATCGACGGGGACGCCTGCTCGTCCCGGGCCATGATCCCGACCTGCGTCCCGGCGATGTAGTTCGTCAGGGAAGCGTCGAAGGCGGTCGCCATCCAGCCGGTCGGCGGGGCCGCCGTGGTCAGCCACAGCATCGACTGGAGCACGTTGGTCTGGAGCGCCTGCGACCAGCGGACCGAGAACCGCAGGTTGTAGACGGTGTTCGCCACGTACGTGAGACCGGTCGCGACCGTCGCGATCGTGGACAGGCCGCCGCCCACGACCTTCGAGAACCGCAGGCTGATCGCGCCACCGGCCGCGACCATCATCGTGCCGTTGTAGTAGTTGCTGATCGTCGGCAGCTTCCCCGCGAACCCGACCGTCGCCAGGGCCGTCGCCGGAATGGCGTTCATCGACACCTGGCCGGTGATGTCGAAGTCGGAGGTCTGAAGGTCGATGTAGCCGATCTTGTCGCCGCCCGACGACGGAGCGATCGTCGCGAAGTTCGGCGTCACGTTGAACTGCGCCGCCACCCCCAGCAGCGTGTACGTCTGCCCCGAGGTGGCCACGCCGAGGCCGGAGGCGACGGTACGGCCGAACGTGTCGATGTAGCCGGTGGTGGTCATCTGCGCCCCCTCATGCGGTCAGGGTGTCGAGGGGGTAGGTGCCGCTGAACTGGAGGAACGTCCCCGAGACGGTCTGATCGTAGAGGCGCAACGCCCCCGCCGCGTCAACGTGCAGGGCTGGCCGGGTCGTGCCCTGCGCGGCGACGCACACAACGATCTCCCCGTTCGGGATGGGCAGGCCGGTGACGATGACCGAACCGGTCGCGGGGATCCCCGCGTTGTTGAGCTGCCCGGCGATCTGCACCTCGGAGCCGGTCAGGCGCCACTGCCCCGGGCTGCCCGCCCGGTCCGTCCAGCCGTTCTGGTAGCCCAGGTCGGCGAACTTGTGCCAGACGTTCACCCCGGCCCGGCCGAGGATCAGCCATGCCGAGTCCTGCCGGAACACCGACACCGTGTCCCCGACGATCGGCGCGTACGAGCCGACCACCCCCACCCCGGCCGAGAACGAGCCCCCGTTGATCGACAGGGTGATCGAGGTACCGGAGACGGCCGTGACCGTCGCGACGCGCATCCCGTTCGGGATCCCGGCCGTCTTGGCGACGGCGTGCGGCAGCTTCGTGCTCACGTGAGCACCGGCGAATACGCTCGCAGGTTCAAGGACATGTCCCCCGTCTCTCGCAGCGGCAGGGTGAACCCGGAGATGACCTGGGCGGAGACCGCCCCGTCAGCCTTCGCGGTGATCAGGTCCCCCAGTTCGATCGAGGCGTCCGGGACGACCGTCACCGAGTCCCAGGTCTGTGTGATGGCGGTGGCCGCCTTGAGCGCGGACTGGGCGGCCTGCTTGCACTGCGAGACCGTCAGCGCCGTCTGGTTCTGGATCAGCAGCGGCTTGCGGCCGAAGTTACCCAGGTAGTAGGTGGGGCTGTTCTTGTCCAGGTCCCGGGCGATGGCGTACACCGGCGCCGTGCCGTCCTGCCGTTCCGAGGTGAACACGGCGCTGTTGTAGACCCCGGTCCGGGAGATCGTGATGGAGAAGTCGGAGACGGTGCCGTAGGCCAGCGGGAGGGCGTTGGTGCCGTCGGCGAGCGTCAGCACGGGGGTCAGGCCCGGCTTCGTCCACGGGGTCAGCCGCTGCACGAACGAGCCGTCGGCGAGCGGGTACCAGAGCATCGCGGCGGTGGCCGACATGTCGTCGAGGGCCTGCCCTCGATCGTTCTGCCACGCCACCGGAGGGATCTTCGCGCCGGTCAGGTCGGAGACGCCGAACACCGCATCCGCGAGAGCGTCGCGGACCAGCCGCCGGAACTCGACGTTGATCGTGTTGCTGGGCACCGACGACTGCGGCGTCTCGAACTGCGCGTCCACCACGTCGGCGGCCAGGTCGTTGGCGGTCAGCGACACCGACCCGGCGCGGGACAGCGACACCGACTCGATCCTGCCGTAGAACACCGGGAACGACGCCACCGAGCCGTCCCCGTACGTGATGCCCCGGTAGATCTTCAGCCGGTTGCCGTACGGGGCCAGCAGCCCGCCAGGATCGACGTTGCCGTTCGGCAGCAGCGGGAACCAGGACCGGTCCACCGTCAGCGCCGCCACGCGCGCCACACGGCTGTTCAGGGTCGCCCGGATGTTGCCGTCCACGAACGGCAGGCCCACCCCAAGACTCCCCGAGTACAAGACTGTCCCGTCGCGGGCCAGCACGTCCACCCGGTTGTAGACGTTGTGCGGCCGGGCCAGCGCATCCCGGTACGTCCCGTCGAGTCCACCCGCCCAGACCATCAGCCAGCCGCCCCGTCGAGGACCTGGGTCCACGTCAGCCCGGCGGCGTTGACCGCGCCCCAGGTGGCGTACACGTTGCACGTGTCCTGCCAGCGGGCGCCGACCGTCCCCTGCATGAACCCGCCGGGTCCGGCGCACACGGCGTGCGGCAGGGACAGCACCCGGATCGGGAACCGGTGGTCGGGCATGACCCGCTGCTCGGAGGTCGTGCCGACCGACAGGAACCGGTCCGGCACCCCGTATTCGTCGGGCACCTGGAACAGCACCGGCGAGCCGGGCTGGAGCAGCGCGTTCAGCCGGTCCCGGTCGGCGAAGGTCCGCGACACCAGGGTCAGCGTGTTCGTGGGCGCCGACCGGGGCTTGGCGACGATGACCGGCACGTCCTGGTTGTTGATGTTGAACGCGGCAGCGTTGGCCGCCCGCGAGTCCACGTCCAGGGACTGCCAGAACACACCCTCGGTGGGCGTGCACCCGGGCTGCGGGTCGAACGAGAAGTCGACGCGCACGTTCCGGGCGGGCCGCAGCGGGTCCTTCAGCCAGCACGAGCCCAGCGACGACAGGCGGGAGCCGCCGGAGGTCGCCGACCCGGCGGCGTTCGTGACGGTGAACGGGTTGACCGAGCCGATCACGGTAGCGCCGGGGGTGCCGGTCATCGTGATGAACGGCTGCACCGACACGGTGTTGGCCGGTGCCACGCCGGAGGCCGTGACGGTGGTGGCGGCGAGAATGTTCGAGGCGACGGTGGCCGGGCTGGACAGGATCGCGCCGGAGGCGTCCCGGAACGACATACCGAGCGAATACTGCTTGATCACCGTCGAGGAGATCGTGGCTGTCACGGTGATCGTGGCGCCGGGGGTAGCCGGGATGTCCTCGCCGGAAATCTTCGGGTCGGTCACGGAGCCGTCGGTGTTGAAGGACAGGAAGTTCTTGCCGGTGGTGTCGGCGGTCAGCCGCAGCGTCACGGCGGCGCCGCCGTTGGACACGTACCACGGGTCCAGGTAGCCGCCGGTGAACGTCGAGTTGGCGTTCATCGTGACCGACGGGGCGGTGGCCGTGTAGTACGACATCGTGTCCAGCGGGGCCTCGGTGTCGTAGATGACCGCCTTGAACCCGGCCTGCATCGGCACGTACGGCAGCCCGTTGATCGTCTGCGATGTGCCGTGCCCGCGTACCGGGGTGGTCGCGCCGGTCGCCGAGTCCACCCGCAGCACGTAGGCGTACAGGGCGTCGATGTCAGAAAAGTCGAGGTCGAGCCGTACCTGGGACTTCACGCTGTCGGAGGCGGCGGTCAGGGTGGGCATTCGTCACCTCGGTCCGTAGGCCAGCTCGTTCGCCTGCGCGTCGAGCTTCTTGTCGATCTCCACGCCGAGGATATCGGTGATCTCCCTGGTGCCCAGGTAGACGTGGATGCTGGTGGCCTCGGCGTGCCCGTTGCGGGAGCCGATCAGGTCGAGCAGGCCGGTCTGCCGGGCGACCGAGACCGCCTTGTTCGGGTCGTTCATCGGGATGACCGCTTCCGGCCCGGCCTCACCGACGACCGCCAGGGTGGGCGCCTTGACCAGGCCGCCGGTCGCGAGCAGCGGAATGTGCGGCAGGCCGATGTGCACCATGCCCGAGACCTTGTCGATGCCCGCGTTGAAGCCGCCGATGACCGCGTTGATCCCGGACTTCAAGCCGCCGAGGATGTCGTGGCCGACGTTGCGCATGAACCCGGAGATCCGGCCGGGCAGCTTCCGGACGAAGTCGACGACCGCGTCAGCGCCTTCGCGGACTTCCCGCTTGGCCCAGTCCCACGCGGACCGGAACGCCCCGCCGATGATGCCAGGCAGCCGCTGCACAAACGCGGCGATCTTGCCGGGCAGCACGGTGAAGATGTAGATCACGCCCGCGATACCGGCCTTCAGGACGGCCTCGCCGAGCGAGAGGGCCATGTGCCACAGGTCGACGAACATGTGCCCGATCGCCTTGATCGCGTCCCAGATCCAGCCGGGCAGCTTGATGAAGAACGCGAGCAGCAGGCCGACGCCGATACCGATGGCCTCACCGGCGGCGTGCAGGGCGTCGAGGAACAGGCGACCGAGCAGGCCGGGCAGCGCCTGGAGGGCGGCCCACACCTTGCCGGGGATCGACTCGAAGAAGTTGGGCAGGGTGACGGTGAACCAGTTCCCGATGTCCTTGCCGACCGAGACGATCCAGTGCCAGATGCCGACGAAGAAGTCCTTGATCGCACCCCAGGCGACGGACAGGGCGTGCGTGACGACGCCCCAGTTCTTGTAGATCAGGTAGGCGCCTGCGGCGATGGCGGCGACGGCCAGGATGATCCAGCCGACCGGGTTGAGGGCGTCCACGATCGCCTCGTAGACGGCGACGGCGACCAGGGCGGCCCGGTATACCAGCCATGCGGCGGCGGCGGCCTTCAGCAGGTCGGGGTGCTTGCCGAGCCAGGTGGAGATGGTGACGATCAGCGGGGTGATGGTCTGGAGGACGTTGACCAGGGTGCCGGAGAACGAGGACACCAGCTCACCGATCGCCGGGAGCAGCGGCCCGAGGATCGCGAGCAGGCTGGACAGGGCGGTGTTCAGCAGCAGGAAGACGTTGGCGAGCATCTGCTTGCCTTCGGCCGTCTTGAAGAACGCGGCGAGCTGCCCGATCAGGGCGGACAGGAAGCCGAGGGCCTGGCCGCCGTCTTCCTGGAGGGCGGAGATCAGCGAGTTGACAAGATCGAAAACGTTGCCGAGAAGCCCCCCGAGCTGCCGAAGGATCACCAGCGCGTCGTCGAAGAACTTCGCCAGCGCCCCCGAGTCGGCGGCCTGGTTGATGAACGCCGCGAACTGGGTCAGCAGGTGAGCGAACCCGCCGGACAGGCTGGCGAACAGCGGCCCGGCCACGGCGGCGATCGTCACGAACGCGCCCGCGAGCATCCCCAGCGCCGGGATGAACGGCTTCAGCGCCTCGTGCGCGGCGATGAAGATCGACGCGATGTCGGCCTTGCGGCCCCCGAACGCGGACAGGAAGTTGTCGGCCATCTTCCCCAGGTCCACCGAGATGCCCACCAGGCCCTTGTGCAGGGTCGGCAGCAGGCTGCGGGAGACGTTGGTCAGGGTGCCTTCGAGCTGGTTGAAGAAGACCTGCTGCACGTCCTGCTGAAGCTGGTGGAACGCCGGGTGCAGCTTCTGCACCTCACGCACGAAGTCACGGGCCGACGGCGCCAGCTTCTTCATGGCCTCGTTGAACTGGGCGGCCTTCGTCGGGTCGAAGGCCGTCTTCAGCGCGTCCCCGACGCCCTTGGTGGCCATCTTCAGCGCGACCACCGACACCAGGGCGGTGGAGATCGCGGCAGGCAGTGTCGCGGCGAGGGCGGTGACGGCCGGGGCGAGGGCGGCGACCAGTTCGACGGCGAGGGCGATCAGGGTGGGCAGGAACATGGCGGCGGCGACGCTGAGCCCTGCGGACAGACCCTTCCAGAGGGAGCGTCCGCCCTTCTTGCCCTCCTTATCCATCTCGTTTTCGATCTTGGTGTCGACGCCCTTGCCCAGTTCCTCGGCGGCATGCTCGCCCGCCTCGTGCGCCGACTTGTCCAGCTCCTCGAACCGCAGGCCCTTCGTCTGCTCGTCGAGCGCCTTCTTGATCTCCTGCCGCAGGCCGGGCGTGAACTTGGACAGGTCGGCCATGACCTGCACGAGCGCGCGTCCCAGAACCCCAGCCATGGTCAGGATCTTACGGTCTCGGAGTCGCCCTGCGGCGTCGGCGGCTGCGCCTGGCCCATCAGCGCGGCGAACGCGGCCTCGGCCGCCCGCTGGTCGTACATGTCCTCCGCCTTGACCCCCTCAACCCCGACCGGCGGCTGCCGGAGGTCGATGTCGAACTTGTTGCGTTCCTGCTCGTTCATGGTCCGCGTGCAGATCACGTAGATCGCGTTCAGCACGGCGGCCAGGGACTCCTTGCCCAGATCCACGCCGAGCCGGGTCAGCTCCCCGCCGATGATCTGCCACTGCTCCGCCGACGAGCGGATCAGCCGGTCCGCCTCCCACCACGGCCGCCCGGACGCGGCCGTCAGCAGCTCCCGCGACCGGACAGCGATCAGCTCCGCGTCGATCTTCTCGTCGAGCAGCAGCTCCGTGATCTGCTCGTCGGCGTCGGCCGCCATCAGGCCGGGGATCAGCGGCAGCACGCCGTCTTCTTCGAGGATCGCCAGGAACCAGTCGACCGCTGGCCGGGGCGGCACCGCGAAGGTTTCCCCGGCCAGCTCCACCTCGAACCCCCAGACCTGGAGGGCGGCGAGGGCGTCAGCGACCATCGCGCGACTTGTACTGGATCCCGCCGCGCCGGACGGACACCTTCGGCAGCAGGTCGATCCCCTGCTTGATGGGGATGTTGTTGTCCTTCAGCGCCGCCAGATATCCCTGGTCGTGGGCGTCCTGGAGCGCTTCGGCGTGCTCCAGCTTCAGCGCGAGCGCGGCGTCCATGTACCCGTTGCGGTAGTTGACCTTCCGCAGGTGGTCGTGGCGCCAGAAGTGGAACGGCAGCCAGACCGCCAGTACGACGTAGGCGGCGAGCTGCACCGGCCAGGGGACGTACCGGGCCAGGTACTCGGTCCACGGGATGGTGCCCGCCGGGTGGAAGAGCCCGGCGGTCACCTCCATCACGATCGCGACCAGGGTGACGCCGAGGAAGATGACCGTCCAGACGACCCGCTTCGTCTTCAGCCCGTCCATCCGTCCGCCTTTGCGTCCCGTTCGGCGATGAGCTGGCGGGTGTAGCAGCAGGCGTCCAGCAGCTCCTCATAGAGGTCACGCAGCGCGTCGCGGCCGTTGAACGCCTGCAACGGGGTGCCGTACCGCTGGATGCCGACCTGAAGCCGGGTCTCCAGGTCGGCGATGACCATGCCCTGGACCGACGGCCGGTCGCTGGGCACCGGCATGGGCTGCTCGGCCGGGGCGGTCACCGGGCACGCGCCCGGCGCACGGGCGTGGCCTTCTTGGCAGCCGGGCCGGAGCCGTTCAGCTTCTCCCCGGCGACCCGCAGCGCGGCGAACGTGTCGGCCGGTTCGACCTTCCCGTCGATCAGGGCCTCTTCGAGCCAGTCCCGGTCGGCCTCCTTGACGATCATGCTGTCGATGACGTCGCCGAGGGTGCCGATGTTGCGCAGGGCGCGGTCGCGCTCCTCGGCGGTCATCCCCTCAGCGTTTTCGATCTTGCCGGTGCGCTTGAACACCTTCGCCAGCACGATCACCGCGCCGTCCGTCGGCTTGCGCATCTCCACCTGCCGGTCGCCCAGCGGCACCATGACCGTCTTCTCCGCCACGCTCACCGGAAGTCCTTCCCCGCGCCCCAGGACAGCCCCAGCCGGGCCAGGTTCTTGTACTCGGGCACCACGTGGTGCTCTCCGGCGAAGTGCTTCAGGGCACCCCACAGCGTCTCGTCGTCGCATCCCGGGCCCGGGGTCGGTACCGGGTCCGGCGGGGGCACCGGCGTCGGCGCGGGCGCGGACCGCAGAGTGAACACCGTCGCGTCGCCGTCGTCGCCGATCAGGGCGTCGAAGTCGTCGAAGGTGAAGAACGCCCGGCCGGGCACACCGTCGCGGACGACACCCCAGGACGGCCCCCACGACTGGGTGAACCAGACCTGCCCCAGATCCACGTCGATCTTGTCGAAGACGATCTCGTGGCCGCCCGCCAGGCCCGACGCCCGGTCCACGGTCATCTGCCCGGTCGCCCCCGCCTCGAACATGGAGCTGTACCACTTCATGCCGCAGATGATCGGGCCCTCACCGAGCGCGAGCCGGGCCATCGGGCCGCTGGTGGCGTGCGTGTACCCGGAGATCATCCCGACGTTCTTCAGCGCCTGCGCCACGGCCGTGCCGTCCGAGCCGGTGTCGGTGGGCAGGTACTGGCCGGGGAAGGTGTCCAGGGTCGTCGCGTACGAGTAGCAGGACACCGCGCCCAGCTCGTCGAGGCTGTAGGCGTCGGCCGGGGTCACCGTGTCGTAGTACGAGCCGGTGGCCATGCAGCCGATCGCGGCGTTGCCGGTGCACGAGCCGACGTCGCCCTGGTCGAACGGGCCGACGTGCCGGGGCCAGTCCCCGTCGGTCTGGATCAGGCTGACGGGGACGTACGGGTAGGCCAGCGACCGCGAGTCGAAGCGGAAGTTACGGCCCAGCCGGGGATGAAACGGAAGCTTCTCCTGCACGATCGTGATGACGTCAGTCATCGTCTCCTCCTCCTACGTGGTGCCGCCGTCCGCGTCTGCGGCGGCGGCGGACTGCATCTTGTAGCCCTCCTGTGCGGCTACTTCGCGGCAGGCGTCCCGCAGCCACGGCTTGCCGGGCCGGGCGGGCTGGTGCACCCACTTGCGGACCATCGGCTGGCCGTGCCAGACGAATGCGAGCGCCTGCTTGGTCTTGGGGCGGATGACCAGGGCCCGGCGGCCCTCGTGTACGGCGAGAGCATATTTGACCTTGGTAAACACCTCGCCGGTGATCTTGTTCTTCGACTGCCTGATCCGGAACTGGTGGCTGGAACGCAGGTTGCCCTGGTCCACCGGGCACAGCACCTTGCCCCGGTTCAGCACTCGCAGCGTGACCCGCATGACGTCCTTGCCTGCGAGGTCGTGCAGGACGCTGTCGATGACCGGCTGGAACAGGTCAACGTTGACTCTGGTTACCCCCGACACGCGCCCACGCCTCCTCCTCCGGGATCTCCCGAAGATAGCCGCTCTCGACGTGCTGGAGGGCCCAGCCGAGGTCGTCGCCGTCCTGCGAGAACACGCCGCCCTTGTCCAGGCCGTCGAACGACACCAGGACCTCGAACCACGTCTTGGCGGTCTTGCGGCTCACCATGGCTCCTCCAGCCGTCAGCAGTCCCCGCACGGAGCCATCACTGACACCGTCACCCGCAGCGTACCGCCCGTGCAGCCGCCCTCGATCGACAGCGGCGTCCACTCGCCGACCGCGCGGCGCTGGGTGGCCGGGAAACAGCACGCCGCCGCCCGGCGCATCAGCGTCTGGTGCTGCATCAGCGTCATGAACCCGTTCTGCCAGTCCTGGGTGCTGGGCGGGTCCATGTTGTCAAAGCCGTCGCCGGAGTCGGACCAGGGCATGCAGAACGCAGTGCCCATCTCCAGCACCACGGCGTACGCCAGGGGGCCACACGGCAGCCAGGTGTTGTCCGGCGCCGGGAACGAGTCCCAGGAGGGGTAGATGTCGGCCACCCGGATCCAGGCGAGCCCGGCGCAGCACTCGTCCACGTTCGGGCCGATCAGCGGCCCAGCCTCGCTGCCGATCCGGATCTCGATCTTCGCCGGGGGACTGGGCAGCGTACTCATTTGCTGCGTCAAACAATCGAGCAGGGCGTTGGCCACCGGCGTCGCGATCGGATCCACCGGCCCGGACGGCGCGGTGACCCGCACGCTCATCACGCCCTGCGCGGAAAGCGCCGCCGCCACCCGCGCCTCGGTCACCATCGGCGCGTTCATCACGCCCTGCGCCGACAGGCTGGCCGACAGCCTGGCCTCGGTCACCATCGGCGCGTTCAGGCTGGCCGACGCCACCAGGTTCGCGGCGATGCTCACCTCGCCGGACGTCGCCGTGAAGGCCGGATCGACGAAGTAGCCGCCCGCGTTGAAGCTGTCGGACGGGTACGTGTTCGGCGGAGAGTTGACCTTGAAGACGCCGTTGCGCAGCCCGGAGAAAGGAGCCACAGCGTCCTGAAGGCCGGTAATGTGACCGTTCACCAGGGCGCTGCTGGTGAAGAAGTTGGCCGTGGCGCAGTACAGGCCGAGGGTGCCGTTCACCGCGCACCGGTAGACGTGCGCCGAGTCCACCGACACCGGCGACGGCAGATACACCGTGTTGAACACGCCCGGGGCGCACGCTGCCCCGTCGATGGCCTGGAACGCCAGGCGCGTACCGGCCGGGCTGGCGTCGGTAAGGCTCGTCACCTGCCACAACTCGACGGTGATCTGCTGCGTGTTCACCGCCGGGTGCCCGAAGAATCGGATCGCGGCGACCGTGCCGGACGTGTCGAACGTGACCGTGGTCGCGGTGGTGATACCCGGCGAGCCGCCGTCGCTGAAGTTGTTGGAGGGCGTCGTGGTGAACAGGGTCGCGCCCGCCCCGGTGGCCGCCTTGATCTCGACGCCGGAAATCGTCCACGCCAGCGACCCGGCGGGCACGTGCAGGCCGATGGCGTAGGCGCCGATGCCCGTGACCGGGGTGTAGCCGAAATACTGGACGCTGTTCGACCCGACGTGCCCGTCGTAGAGACCGTCTTCGACGGTGGTGGTCGGCGAGTAGACGCGCCCGGCCGGATCCCGGCTGTTGATCTCGGCCATCCCCCAGGAGATGACCGAGTTGTCGGCGGTCGTGGTGAACGTGGCGGCCATGTCCCCGCCGGAGCCGGTGATCAGCGTGAACACGGCCGGGGTCGCCGCAACGACGGCGTTCGACCAGCGTTCGACGACCATCGAGTGCCGAGCCGCCGAGCCGGGCATCGTCGCGGAGATCGAAAAAGATCCGGGAGATCCCGTCACGGTGGTCACGTAGGTGGCCGACCAGCACTTGAACCCGCCCGGCGCCGAGACCTGCGCAGCCGTGTACGTCTGGCCGCCGCCGGACGGTGCCCCCATCGGCGAGTTGGTGTCCCACGTGGTCAGCTTGACGACGATCACTTCGCCGTTGGCCGGGATGAACGCGGGCGTCGTCAGGGTCGTGTTGTCGGCGCCCGGCGAGTAGACCTCGTAGTGCGTGATCAGGTTCGGCTGCACCGTGGCCGCCTCACTGCATCGAGACGGTCAGCGTCCCGGCGAGGATCCGGACAGTGCCTCCCGCGTTGACGACCTGGTTGGCCACAGCCGGGCCCCACCACCACCGGAACGGGGTGCCGTTGGAGTCCCACAACTCCACGCCGACGACCGTGCAGGCAGGCATGTTCGAGAACACCAGGTCGGCGGTGTTACCGACCGGCGCGCCGGAGCCGACGGCGGCCGGGTAGGAGACCGACTGCGGGGCGTACGTCGAGCCGCCGGTGTTGGCGACCTCCGTACCGGGCGCGGCATCGGAGCCGTTCGCGGTCATCAGGCGGCACATGTACGGCATCGTCGGCGCGGTGGTGCTGTTGCCGGTCAGCCAGTTCAACGCGCGGGCCTCGGCCAGATCGGTCAGGTTGTCTGCCATTGCCTACCTCACGGCCAGGTCGTAACACGGTTGGGCGACACGTCGAGCGAGAACACCTTCGGCGCCTGGGCGAGACGCCCCGGGTTGAACTGCACGACGAGCTGATCGACCTCGTTCATGCCGGTCAGCCCACGATCAAGATAGCTGGAGGCGGCCGGGAACTGCACGGTCACACCCGAGCGAGTCAGCGACTGCATCCGCTGCGGCAGGCGGCACGGCTGCCCCTTGATGCCCTTGCCGATCTCGCAGGCCAGCAGCCCGGCCCCGGCCAGCAGCTCATCCGGCACGAGGCGGCCGAACACGCCGGTGACGGTGAACGTGTTCGTGGCGCCGGGGTTCTTGTTGAGGTCCTGGCACTTCGGCCAGCAGGCCCCGTCGGTGCGCACCAGCAGGTTCCCGTTGTCGATCCGGTACGCGGACGGGTCGACGGTGGCGCCATCGGTGATGACCGACGTGATGGAGACGGTGTGCGGCAGGTGGACCTCGCACGACGCGCCGCAGCAGTTGATGCCTGCGCAGCCCGCGTTGTGCCAGACGCCGTTGTAGATGTAGAGCGGGTAGTAGGTGTTGCCTTCGTCGGTGCCCCACGGGTTGATCAGGTTCACCGGGTACGTCTGGTACAGCGGCGGCAGGGACGGGGCGTTGCAGGGCCTCAGCGTCTGCGTGACGGTCCCGAACTGGCGGCCGGTCAACGAGTACATGGTGAACGCGGCCAGGCTCAGCGCCATGGTCTTCTGGTCGGGCGTCAGGTCCGTCCACGTGGCGGAGCAGCCGGGGAAGTTGGTGACGGTCCAGCCGTCTGGTGTCGCGCTGACCATCGATCCTCCTCCTTGTACGTGGAGGGGGACGCCGCGCTCCCGGCGACCCCCTCTGGCCTGCTCGATCCCCCGACGAGCGGCCTTAGCTGGCGCAGCCGCACGAAGCGGTGGGCGGAGCCAGGTACGTCCACTGAAGGTGCCGGTGCGTGTCGTTCGGGAGGGCGACAAGCAGCTTCTCGGACACTCCGGTGGTCATGTTGGCGAGCACGTTCTTGGGGCCGGTGCCCCAGTTGGTGCCCTGCTTGGTGCGGCCCTTCACGGTGAACGACACCGCACCGTTTTCGATCTTCAGGTCGCCGACGCGGCCCTCCGCGATGAACGGCAGCAGGAAGTATCCGTACGGGACCAGCGAGAACGTGCCGATGGTCTGGCACGCGCCAGCGGCGATGTTCGTCCACACCTCCAGGCCGAACGTCCCGGCGGCGTAGTTGCTGGTCCGCGTCTGGAAGCCGACCGCCTGCGCGGAGGTCGCATCGTTGAGCACCAGCGTGGAGCCGGTGATCAGGTTGAACAGCTCCGGGTCGACGTTGCAGAAGGTGATCGTGACTTCGATCCACTTCAACTGCACCGGGCTCTTCTCGTTGACGCAGATGAGCCCGGCCGCGTTCATCACGATGATTTCCTGGCCGGACTCGACCTGGTCCTGCATCTCCACCGAGACGAGCCCGTTCGAGACGGCCGACACGCAGGAACCCACCAGCGGGGTGCCACACGAGCTAACCGCCTGGACCCGCATGGTCGTGCCCTGGATGGGGGCCTGGCATACGGCCGTCATGCGTTACTCCCTAGCCTTGCCGGGCCGCGCCTTGCGAGCCGGAGGGGTGTTCGGGTTGTCCTCTTCGGAAACTTCATCGTCCGGGGCGGGCCAGCGGTCGGCGCGCTCGGAGTCGAACGCCTCCTGGATGTCGGCCGGAACCCGGAACGACAGGTTGGCGTCGTGTTCGCCGCGCTGGGCTTCTACGACGGACGGGTCGTAGCCCTTCTCCTCGGCCAGCTCCAGCAGACGCTGGGCGACCTCGGCCTGGGGCTCGTGCCGGTTGACGATGACGATGGCGGACATGGGTCAACTCCCTCAGTAGAGCGTTGCTGCGGTCGTTGTACCGGTACCCCGCGTCATGCTGTCCAACTCGACGAGCACGAAGTAAGCCACGCAGTCCACCGTGATCGCAGCCGCCTGCTGAGCTGTCGTCTGCCAGGCATTGCCGGACCGGTCGAAGGTCCGCTCCGGGGGGCTGACGAAGACGGTCGGATCGATCCACACCGTGACCACGCCGGTGGCCGCCATGTAGGCGGTACCGGCCGCCGCCGCCACGCCCGTGATCGGGTGAGCGTTGGCGTATCCGCGCCCGAACGACCACACGCTGCCCATCGGCGTGTACTGCTTGCCGGTGACCGGCTTTCCCTGCTGCGGCAGCGGCATCATCTGCCGCTCCACCAGGAACGGGGTGATCAGCGGCTGGGCGTGAATGATCCCCGGGTACGAGTAGGCGGCCAGCGCGTTTTCCAGCAGGCCGAGCCCGTATTCGATCGTGACGGGCGTGCCTGGCGTCGGCGTGACGTCGGAGATCGGGTTGCCGCCGTTGACGGTGGTCGACGCGAGGACCGAACCCACGTCGGCGTTGCCGCCCCAGAACGCCTGCTCCGCGACGTATTGCGCGTTGTCGCTGAGCCGGATGCGGGCGCGCCGCTCCACCTCGGCCGCGTTGTACGAGACCGCGCCGAGCTTGATGCCCGCTTCGATCTGGAAGGGCAGGCCGAGAGCCACCCCGTCGCAGGTGTCGAGCGTCGGTGGGACCGTCGGCGCCGAGCAGGACGCGGCAGCGATCAGGTGGGCCTGACCGCAGTGCTCTTCGACGTACGTGACGCCGCCGATAGCGCCGTGCTTCGGCAGGTCGAACGGGCCGTTGGCCGCCGCGAACAAGCCGTAGTGGATGTTCCCGACCGCAGGCTGGTCGACGATGACCGGTCCGGCCATCGGTGTAAGTGCCGCCATCTCCGCACCTCCCTTCCCGTGGTGATGGGTGCCGCCGGGCGGCGCACGTGCCGCCCGGCGAGATCCGTCTTACGGGTTGGTCCAGGTGGGCTGGGTGGTCGGGGCGTAGTTGTTCGCACCCGACGGGACCAGGCCGCCGGTGATGTTGCCGACGGTGTAGACGCGGCTGTCGAAGCACGTCTTGGCCGCCAGGATGCCCTGCTCGGTGAACAACTGCGTGGTCTTGTTCTGGGCCAGCAGCGTCGAGTCGTAGACGGTGTCGAGGGTGATGATGTCGGCGTTGCCGCGCACCCACGTACCGGCCGCGTAGAGCAGGAACTGGATGGTGTGCGGCCAGTCCTGGACGAAGTCGGTGGAGGTGGGGTTCTGGCCGAACTGCTGCCACGCGGACGGGGCGCCGGTCGGGTACTGCGCCCAGTAGAAGGCGTCCTGCCAGTCGTAGACCCACTGGGCGCGGGCGCCGCGAACGGCGAGCCAGTCGGTGATCTTCTGCATGGTGATCGCGAACTGGTCGACGCCGTTGTCGCCGTCGTAGAAGGCGCGCCGGGTGACGTCGGCGCGGATCCAGGACAGGCACCAGTACGGCAGGACGACTTCCAGGGTGGACTGGAGGGACATCCGCTGCCGGTACTTGTAGTCCTGGATGGCCATGTCGAGGGCAGACAGGAGGGTGGAGACGACCGAGTGGTCGGTGGTCCAGGTGGTGCCCGCGCCGGGGGTGTGGGAGGTGGTGCCGGACGGCAGGGCCAGGGCGGTCGATCCGGTAACCAGCGCGTTGATCATGAACTGGTTGATCTTGTGCGTGTGGGCGACCATCGCGCCCCGCACGAACCGGGCGATCAGCTCCGGGTAGCCACGGAGCTGGAGCAAGTCCGTCTGGATCGCCAGACCGTCCGCGTCCAGCCGGGTGTCGGTGAACGTCGGGCACGGCACCGGCATCGTCGGCTTGGTGACACCGGCGATGACCTGCGCCTCGGTGTAGTGGAAGTAGCCCGCGCCCGAGTAGATCGCCGAGAAGTCCGGGCCGGTCGTGTACTTGATGCCGCCCCGCGAGACGTTGATCTCCGGGATGTCCAGCAGGCCGTCGGCCGACTCCAGCTCGCACAGGTCGTACAGCACCTCGGACGGGGCGCACCAGCCGGTACCAGCCGCGACCAGCGACTCCGGGGTGGCGGTCGCCGACGTGGCGCGCTGCTTGCGGTTGAGGGCCAGCGACGCCAGAAGCGAACCTCCCGGCAGCCGCTTCTCGCTCGCCGCGTACTCCAGCACCTTCGTGGCGTCCTCGGCGAGACCACCGGCGGCGGTCAGCTCCTTCGGGTAGTCCAGCTTGACCTGAGCGATCGGGTCACGCCGGGAACCGCCCGCGCCACCGAACGCGCTGTACTGGAGGTACCGGCGCTCCACTGCGCGGCCGATCTTCTCCCAGTCCAGCTCCTCGCCGACGGTGTAGTCGGTGTTGTTGGCCCCGGCGAGGAGGACGGCCGGGGACTTCTGCGGCACGATCTCGGCCGGGACGGCGGGTGCCGTCTTGGACGCCACGGCAGCGACGGTCGGGGCCGCAGGCTTGGCGGCTGCGGTGGTCGCTGCGGGGGTGTCCTGCGGGGCATCCTCGGCGCCCGTACCGTCCGTGCCGTCGTCCGGCTCGTCCTCGTCGCCGAGGCTGACCGAGAGGGCCGCGAACGCATCGGCGGCGTCACCGACACGGGAGCGCTCGGCGTCCACGGCCTGGGTGATCTTCGTCAGTTCCCGCATGGTCGCCACGTCGTCGGAGGTCACCTCGGAGGTGTCCATGTCCGAGTACCGGCGCAACTCGTCGCGGACCTGCGAGCGGATGGCAGTCAGTTCGGCAGGCGACTTGCCGGTGAAGACGTAGTTGCCGTCGTCGTCGGTCTGCACCTGGAATGGCAGCTTGGGCACGAGCGTGCTCTCTTCACTCCTGAGCGCCCAGCCGGACCGTGGCTGCACTGGTGCACCTGGCCGCGATCATAGCGGGTACCCTGCGGTTTACGGAGGAGGAGGCCGTAATGTCTGATCACTTCATGCCCGAAGCCGTCCAGGCCGCCGCTGAACTGGCTGCCGCGCTGGATCCCCGCGCCGGGGAAACCGTCTGCATCGCCACCCCGCACCTGGACCACCCCGGATGGAACTACACCGAGTCTCTGGTCCGTGTGTTCGCCTACGACAAGGGCCACGGCGACTATCTGCTGCACAACTCGGGGCCGCTGAACAACGGCTCCTTCTGCCCGATCTGGGGCCGCTCCACCGAGCTGTCGCACACCCGCAACACCGGCGCCGCCGCGTTCCTGTCGAGCGAGGCCGACTGGCTGCTGTGGTGGGACTCCGACATCGGCGTACAGGAAGACGCCGTGCAGCGGCTGATGGCCGTCGCCGACCCGGACACCATGCCGATCGTCGGCGGGCTCGCGTTCGTCGAGGGCAGCTACGGCCACGACTTCCACGGCGGCCTGCGGTCGGCGCTGATGCCGACTCTCTACGACTGGTCGTGGGTCGAGCCGAAGAACGGCATGCCGGGGGCGTACAAGCTGGTCGGCCGCCACGACTGGCAGCCGGAGTCGCTGACCCGGGTCGCGGCGACCGGGACCGGGTTCCTGCTGACCCACCGGTCGGTGTACGAGAAGATCTCCCACTGGCTGGTCGATCAGGGTGCGCCGCCGAACATCTGGTTCGAGCGGATCCCCGGACCGGACGGGGAGCTGTGCGGGGAGGACATCTCCTTCTGCATGCGCGCCCACCAGGTGGAGCTGCCCGTGTACGTGGACACGAGCGTGACGACCACCCACCAGAAGACGATCTGGTACGGCGGCGCCGAGTACAAGCAGAAGCCGTTCACGCCGGTGGCCGGGGCGAAGCAGATGCCGCCGGAGCACTGGCCGAAGCTGCTGATCAACCCGAACGTGGTGCAGGAGGCCGCCGACACGTCCCCGATGCGGATGCGGCAGGTGTACGAGGCGGACGAGGAGGTGGCCGTCATCGTGCCGGTCGCGAAGCGCGACAACGCCCAGAGGTTCCTGCACTCGCTGGCTGAGAGCCTCTCCGACGACCAGCGCAGGCGCCGTCAGGTCCGGGTGTATGTCATGGGTGACGAGGTCGACGGGGACACGGTGTTCGCCTGGGAGATGCAGGGCCTTCTCTACCCCAACCTCGTTTTTGATCTTCACAGCTACGCGGAGCCGATGGGCACCTTCGCGGAGAAGGTGAACCGGGGCTACGAGATCAGCTCCGAGCCGTGGCTGTTCCTGGTCGGCGACGACGTGTCGTTCCAGCGGGGCTGGCTGGATCAGGCGATGGAGACGGCCAGAGCCACCGGCAAGGCCGTCATCGGCACCAACGACCTCGGCAACTCGGCGGTCATGAGCGGCGAGCACGCCACCCACATGTTCATCTCCCGCGCCTACGTGGACCGGGTGGGCGCCTCCTGGGACGGCCCGGGGGTCGTCTGCCACGACGGCTACCGGCACTGGTTCGTCGACAACGAGATCGTGCTGGCCGCCAAGCAGACCGACGAGTGGGCGCCGTGCCTGCTGTCGGTCGTCGAGCATCTGCACCCGCTCTGGGGCAAGGGCCACAACGACGAGGTGTACCGGGTCGGGCAGGACGCGGCGGAGGCCGATCGGGAGCGCTGGTTCGCCCGGGTGTCGCTGTTCGGCTCGGCGGCGGTGATCAAGGGTGCGGACGGCTCGGTCCTGCGGGTCGCCCGCAACGGCGACATCCTCAGCAACGTCCGCCCCGCCAAGATCGAAAACGAGGGGGAGTAGATGCATGAGCAGGCCATGAGCTGGGTCGCCCAGTTCCGGACCGGCGAAGACCTGGCCGTCCTGGACATCGGCGGCCGGGACCTCAACGGCAGTACGCGCATCCTGTTCCCGAACGCGAACCCCTATCACGTCCTGGACGTGCTTCCCGGCGCCGGTGTGGACTTTGTGGCTGACGCTGCCGACTGGCGGCCGGAACGTGAGTACGACCTCGTGGTGACGACAGAGACGTTCGAGCACGCCAAGCGGTGGAGAGAGATCATCGCGACGGCGCGGCGGGCGCTGCGGCCCGGCGGCTGGCTGGTCTTCACCTGCGCCGGACCGGGACGACCGCCGCACTCCGGCGTGGCCGCCGTCTGGGAGCTGTCGCCCGGCGAGTGGTACGCCAACGTCTCCCCGGAGGAGATCCGCGCCGAGCTTCAGGACCAGGGCTGGATCGACATCGAGGCCCACCAGCTCGGCCTGGACACGCGCGGCAAGGCGGTCAAGCCTGCGTGGCGGCCGGAGGTGACGGCAGAAGAGGCAGTTGCTCCCCGGCGGCCGGACGACGTGATCCTGACGGTGGCGCCGATGCGCCGGACTGGCAGGTAGGGCAGATCCGTACGTGCAGCGGCTGGCCGGTCCATGACACACCGTCGTAGACCTGCCAGCCGCTGACCCGTAGCTGATCGTCGGACGCCGTGACGGCGGCGCCGCACCGGTCGCATTCCTGGTCCTGCTGCTGCGGGTCGACGACCCCGAACAGGGGCTGGTCCATCAGAACGGGTTCCGTCCGGCGGCCAGGTCGAGAGCGCAGGCCAGGAGGTAGGCCGCGACCCAGAGCAGGACGGCGGCGAGGATGGCGCCGAGGATGTAAGGGCTGAGCAGGGCCAGGATCAAGCCCATGGCGATCGGGTGGCGTTTCACGATGGTGTCCTCCTTGATGTCTGTCAGTCGTCAGGGTACGCCTCTCGCGCCCGGCCGGGGAATGCTGTAGGCTGGGAGCTGACAGATTGAGGAGGCTCCGATGAAGACGGCCACCCGCCCCTCCGCTGGTATCCAGCGGTTCCACGCCGCCCAGAACACCATCTACCGGCAGGCCCTGGCCGAAATCACCCGGGGCGACAAGAAGACCCACTGGATGTGGTTCATCTTCCCGCAGCACGTCGGCCTGGCCCGCAGCGACATCGCCCGCCGGTTCGGCATCGTCGACAAGGCGGAAGCCGTCGCCTACCTCAACAACACGGTGCTGCGGACCCGGCTGTACCAGTGCACCATGGGCGTCCTGTCGCATGACAAGCTGATGTTCTCCCGCCCCGACGACGCGAAGCTGCGCTCCTGCATGACCCTGTTCCGGGAGGCCGCTCCCGACCCGACCCTGCCGAACAAGGTGCTGGAGAAGTTCTTCGACGGGAAGCCGGACCCGCTCACCCTGGACCTGCTCGCCGGTAAGACGATCAAGCTGCCGCACACGCCGAAGCTGAAGGAGCCGGTCCGCTGGTCGCAGCCGATGCTGCGGGTACCGGCCGACACGGAGCCCTGGACCCGGGAGCGGGTCACGTCGTTCGTGAAGAGCTTCGGCCTGTCGACGGTGGCGACCCGCCAGATGGTGGAGGCGTGGATGGCCGACCGGGGGAAGGCGATGGGCGCGATCTGGGCGGCCCGGGAGGAGTCGGCCTGGCGCGAAAGGTGACTTCCCGCGCCCGACCGGCGCGGGGGAGATATGGAGGATCGATGAACAAGATCAAGGCGACGCTTGCCGCGTTCGCTCTCATGCTGGGCCTCAGCTTCGGGCTCAGCGTCGCAACGCCCGGTCCGGCGCTGGCCAACGGTGCGTGCAGCAGCAACCAGCTCTGCCTGTACCCGTGCTACCTGTCAGGGTCGTGCAACGCCTGGTTCCGGTCCACCGTCGCGTCGGGCTGCTACCCGACCGGCGCGGACGGGCTCAACCACCTCACCTACTCGGTGAAGAACAACACGGCGAAGAACATCGACGTGTTCCACACCAGCAACTGCACGGGTGTCTACTCCACCCTCTACGCCCACACCACCGGCAACATGGCGGGCGCGTGGATCGGCGGGAACACGGCCAATCACACGGGAATCGTGTCCTTCTGGGTGCCGTGACCGGGCCCTGAACAGCAGGAAGGCCCGCCCCTCTTCCCTTGGGGCGGGCCTTCCTGTGTCTTCAGCTCTTCTTTGACCAGGTGGCGCCCGGCGTGCGCGCCGCGAACACCTTCGCGTCAGTCTCGGTGACGGCGGTGAACTCCTTGATCGTGTTGCCGTCCTTGTCCTTGATCGTGTAGTTGCCGAGCGTTGAGCTACTGCCGCATCCACAGCCCATGAGGGCCTCCTCCTACTCCTCCGCCAGGGCGGCCATCAGCTCGCCCACGGCCTCATCGTAGTCGTAGGCGATCTCTGCGGCCTTCGCTGCCGCGACGAGCGACGCCCACTCCTCCTGCTTCGCCTGCTGCTCGGCCGCAGCCTGCTGCTGCTCGGCGATGCCCCGGGCGATGGCCCGGCCCAGCTCGTTGTAGTCCACCTCGCCGGTGCTCGCGGTGACCGAGTCGGCGTCGTCGATGACGCGCGGAAGGGCCCCGGCGGCGACGAGGCTGAACAGCTCGGTTTCGTCGGCGGACGCCGTGAGCATCCGGGGGATCGGGAACCCGGCGGTGTTGACGTGCAGGGCGGCCACCATCTCCAGGTTGCCTCCGACGCGCCGCCAGTCGCCCGACAGCGGCGCCGCGCTCATCTGCCGGATGGCCGCGTCGTCAGCTTCCGGCGCCAGGACCCCGGCCACCCAGATGCCGTAGGCGTCCTCCCCGGCCCGCACGTAGGCGCCGACATTGGAGGTCTGGTCGTAGTGCTCGGCGGCTGCTGCGTAGCCCAGGTTCGGCTTGGCGTGGCCGCCGCCGTAGGTGAGGCGGCCGACGGCGATCGGGCTGCCGTCGTCGGTGCGCAGCTCGCCGGTGTGGAAGTAGGCGTACCCGGTGTTGCTCTTCGGGGGCTTCACGCAGGAGCTGCCGATACCGACGTGGCAGGTCTCCCAGATGGCCACATGCCCGGAGAGGGTCCGGTCGTCGTGGTTGATGTGCACCGGCGACGGGCCGGAAAGCTGCGGGTCGTCGAACGCCGAGCGGGCCGGTGCGAACGTCGCGGTGCCTGCGGATGCCATGAGTGCGGCCATCTTCTCCCCGGCCTTCCAGTCGTCGGGCAGGCTGCCCTCGCAGCCCTTGCGCTTGGCGATGGCGGTCAACCGCGCCTTGAACTTCGCGTACGGGATCTTCGGGTTGGCGCGGCCGTACGAGGACACCGCGTCGGGGATGTCGGCGCAGGTGGCGATCGGGAAGCGGCGGCCGTCGGGGTCGACGAAGTCGGCGGCGTCGAGCTTGTTGCGGACTCCGGCCTTGGTGACGTCGGGGGCGTAGGTGCCGCCGCCGATGCTTCCGCCGGACTGGCCCTGCTCGGCGTCGGTGGTGGGCTCGGCCTGGCCGTTCTTGTTCGGGCTGGGCAGGCGCCGCTTGGCGAACTCTTCGAAGTCGGCGTCCGAGAGCCAGATGCCGGATTCGTTGGCCAGGACTTCGTCGTCGTCGTTGCCCTTGACCTTTTCCGGGTCGAGCTTCTTCTTCTTGGCGAACAGCAGGCCGGTGCGCGGGTCAACCGCCAACTCGTCGTCGTTTTCGATCTTGATGTCTTCGGTCCAGCCCAGCTCGGCGGCCCTGGCGGGGGTGATCGCCGCCGTGGTGCCTTCCGTGTTCGGGTCGTGGGTGTCGATCAGCGTCGCGTGCCCGGCCAGCTCGGCGAACGCGGGGATGTGCACGAGGGTGGCCGACGCGACCCGCCCGGAGCGGACCATCCGTAGCGACGGGCCGTCGTAGGGCTCCTCGGCCATCACCGGGTCGGCGCCGCAGCCGCAGTCGGAGCCGGACTTGGCGGCGTGCGCCATCTTCACGGCCTTCAGCTTGGCGGCCTGCTCCTTCTTCCAGACGGCGTACGCCTTCGGCTCCGGCACCCGCTCCATCTCGGCCTGGTCCAGGTCCACGGACGGGCCGATGACCTTGTTCGCGGTGAACTTCTTCGCGGCGATGGCGGCGTTGCGGACGTCCTCGGGCCAGGACTCGTCGTCGTAGAACTCCCCCTGGGCGGGGAGCATGCCGTCCTTCTCCTTGCCGATCTTGCTGATGTGCCCGACGATCACGGCGTTGTTGTGGCCGCCGGAGTCCTCGGCCACGTACCGGAAGGGCAGCGGCAGGTCCCGGTGCGCCAGTGCGCCGGGGTCGAACTGGCGGCCGTCGCCGGTCGGCTTGCCGATGACGGCGATCGGCATCTTCCAGGTCGTACCCATCCGCTGCCCCTCTCCTTGGTTGTCGATCAGGATACGGCCGGTCAGACCCGCTCGGGCCAGTGCCACGTGTACGGGGCGTTGTCCTCGTCGTAGGCGACTCCGCCTTCGGCGATCGGCCGGAAGTGCAGGCCGGTCGGGTTGAGCACGGCCAGGCCGACCAGCGGTACGCCATCGGTGACCGCGCCCGCGACCTCGGTGATGGTGGCCGCCCGGCAGACGCTCGGGAACTTGCCGTCAGCGCTGCCCGCGCTGACGTAGTGAACAGCCCGGTTGACGCTGGGCTGCTGGGGGTCGGTGAACATCTTCTTCTCCGTTTTCGATCTAGGCGGCGGCCAGGGCGTAGGCGATGCAGCCCAGTCCGACCAGGATCATGGCGATGCCCCAGGCCAGGTCGGCGATCAGCGCGGCGACCTTCCCGGGCCGGTACATGGTGGCGAGCGAGCGATCCCGCAGGGCAGTCACACCTTCACCCACTCGTACCTGTCGGGGCCGACCCGCTTGCACTCCAACTGGGTCGTGGTCGACTTCCCGTGCTCCGTGTGCGACGAGAAGTAACTGGAGTCCTTCTTCGGGTCGCATGAGGCTCCGGCGACCGGCTTGCAGCCGGTCGAGGCGGCCAGAACAGCGACGGCGGTAACGGCGAGCGCGAACGGGCGGATGGTCACGGTGTTCTCCTCCTCTGTCGGCTGCGATGGTACAGACCGGGGTCTTTCGATCAGATGTTCTGCTGGTGGGGGGTGTCTGCCGGATCGTCCCAGACCTGCCGGGGTGTCCCTTCGATCCGGATGATCAGATCTTGCACATCCTTCGGGACCTGCTCCCAGGACTCGGCCGGGCCGGTGCCGTCCAGGACGATCGCCCGCTCGTCCGGGGTGGCGTCGTGCGCGCTGAGGGCGTCCACGACGCGGAAGTACAGCTTCTCCTCCGCGTCGGACATGGGCTGGGTCACTTGTCGGCCTCCTGGACGATCAGCACGGAACGGTTGAGCCAGTTGAAGGCGGGCAGGCCGGGCTTGGCGACGTGCCGGGCCCAGCCGTGCCGGTCGTTGACGGTGTCGTGCTCGATCCGGATCCCGTCGATGCCCTTCGATGCGGCCCACCGGCCAGCGTCGTAGAGGGTGCCGTCCTCGTACCGGCCGTTGCCCTTCGCCTTCGAGGTGGCCGACGAGTTGGCGCGGGCCTGCTTCTCCAGCGTCTTGTAGTGCTCGGTGATCGCCGACTTCGGGATCAGCATCCGCACGACGCTGTTCTTGCGGCCGTCGGCGTACCCCTCGGCGACGCGCTTCTGGGTGGCCAGGTAGTAGCCGTTGCCGAAGATCCCGCGTCCGTACCAGGCGGTGCCGGTGCGGAAGTCCTCGTTGATGTCGGCCGCGCTCTTACCGCCGTAGGCGCCCTTCACGCCGCGCCACGCCTCGATGTAGTCGCCGGTCGCCAGCAGCCGGTCGATCTCCGACTTCGAGGCGACCGTCGGGGTGTCGTCGAAGCCCTGCATCGCACCGATGGCGGCCAGGCGGCCGTCGGCGGTCTTGCCGTCGTAGGCGACCCGGGCGTGCTTGACGTCCTGGCGCAGCTTGTCGATGGCCGTCTTGTCGGCGACGAGGTTCTTGCCGGTGGACTTCTTGTGGGCGTGCGGCCAGGCGTTGTAGTTCGCGGGGAGCTGGCGGCCGCCGGACGGCATCCGTAGCCGGTTCTGCCGCTTGCTGACCGGGCCGGGCCGGGCGATCTGGCCCAGGGTCGTACCGGCGCCGGGCGGGTACAGGCTGATGACGTTCTGCTCCAGCTTGCCGCCCGCGATGGGGTGGTGCAGCTTGCCCGACTTGTCCAGGGCGCGGATCTCGTCGAGGGTCATCCACTTCGCGTCGGAGGTCTCCGCGCGGGCGTGTGCCGTCGACAGGTTCGGCTTGAACATCTCCGGCGCCTGGGCGGCCACCGTCGTGTACTTCCAGGTGCTGCCGGGGATGGAGTAGGTGTGGTCGCCGTGAATGACGGCGCTCTTGAGCTGGTCGTCCTTCAGGCCCAGCTCTTCGAGGGTCTCGCGGGCAGCGCCCTGGTGCGGGGTTTCCTTCGAGTCGATCGCGCCGCCGGGGAACGTCCACTTGCCGGGGTCGGAGATGGCCGGGCCGCGCTGGACCATCAGGTAGCGCTCTTCGCCGGTGTTCTGGTCGACGTGCTTGATCAGCAGACCGGCGGCGCCGTGCTCACCCCACACCCGGGAGTGGCCGGTCGGGTAGATCCACTTGTCGCCGGACTTGCCCGGGTCGGCGGCCTTGACCAGGGCGCCCTTCAGTGGGGTGGCGTAGCGCTGCTGACCGGGGACGGCGTTGGCCGGTGGGATGATCGCCTGCGGCGGGACAGTGCCCGGGGCGGTACCGGCCGGGGTGAACCGGTCGATCAGCAGCTTCGCCTTGTTCGCCGAGGGGCCCTTCGCGGTCGTCTGGATGAACGACAGGTCGGCGAGCAGGTGCTGCTGTTCCTGCGGGTTGAGCTGGTGGAAGTCGCCGCCGCGCAGCGCACCGTAGGTGGAGAGCTGGTGCGCCATGGTGTGCGACTTGGGGTGGACGCCGTAGATGGTGTCCAGGGCGGCCTGCACGTGCGGCGGCACGTTCGCCTGCCCGATCGTCGGGGCGACCCCGGCCGGGTTGGCGACGGCTGCCGCCGCCCCGTGGAACTTCGCGGTGAGCGCCTGCTGCACGGTCGGGTCGCCGAGCGTCTTGATCCGCGCGTCGATGGCCTCCTTGAAGGCGGTGTGCAGGTCGTCGTAGTCGGCCTTCGACAGGGCGGTGAAGGCGATCTCGGCGTTCCTGTCGGGCTGCTGGTACGTCGGGTCGGCCGCGCCGACGGCGACGATCTGATCGGTGTTGATCCTGCCGAAGCCCTTGCCGTGGCCGATGTCGCGGGCGAGGACGGCGTTGTACCGGGTGGCGAGCGGGTTCTTGGCGTCGGAGCCGATCGAGGTCAGGTCGTTCTCGATCGTGTCCTGGTCGCCGGTCGACATCAGCTTGTACTGGCCGATCGGGACGTCCCGGTAGACCTGCACCCGCGAGGACGGCTCCACCACCTTCTGCCCGTAGTTGGCGACATCGGCGGCGTTGCGCAGGCGCCGGTCGCTGTACTGGGTGCGGGTGCCCCGCAGGTGGCTCTTCAGCGCGCCGGGGAACACCTTCAGCGGGTTGTCTTGCGGCCCGTACGCGTTGACAGGCCCGGACCGTTCGACCTTCCGCTGCAAGTCGTCCAGGTGGTCGTCGATGGCCGCCTGGACCTGCAACGGCAGGCCCCCGTATTCGGCGGACGTCAGCTTGCGGTAGAAGTCCTGCGAGTCGGAGGAGGCGTAGTGCTTGGAGGCGGCCAGCGCGGCGTCGAGTGTCGCTCCGTCGAGGGGATGGCCCTGCAACTGGCGCAGCGTGATGATCGTGCCGGTGGCGGCGTGCGGGTTGTTCTGCGACAGGATCCGGTCGGCCAGGGCCGTCCTCACGAGCTGCTGCGAGGGTGTCGACAGGGCGTGGAACGTCTTCATCCGGGCGTCGGTGACGACCGGGCGGTCGCCGTAGCCGACGTTCAGCATGGCGTCCACGAGCTGGCCCTTGGTGGCCGTGGACCAGGGGCTGCCGGTGGTAAGGCCAGTGGAGACGACATGCTCCCGGAACTTGTTGATCGCTTCGACGTGGATCGGGTGGGTGTTGGCCAGGTCGGCGTCGGAGGAGGCGAACAGGGTGGAGAAGTCGTGCTGGCTCATCCGGGGTGAGCCGTTCCATGAGTGCTTCATGGAGAGCTGGCTGATCACGTCGTACGGGTTGCCGACCTTGCCGCTGTACTTGTTTTCGATCAAGGTGGAGCGCAGCCACAGCGGCAGGGACGGGTTGTCCTCGGCGATCCGCTGCTTCTCCGCGTTGAGCCGGTTGGTGGCCGAGCCGATCGGGGCCTGCACGGCGGCGTGCAGGATCTCGGCGTGCAGCTCGTCCGGGTTGATCTTGCCCGCGCGGAAGTCGGCCTCGGCCTGCCGGGCGCGGTGCACGGCAGGTTCGTGGCCGGTGTACGTGTCGATGGCGTCCCCGGCCAGAGTCGACGGGGCGTCGTGGTTGTAGCCGTAGCCGCTGTTCTCGTAGTGCATCTGCTGGAGGGCGTCGGTGATGCGGCGCTGCTGCTGCGGGTTCAGGCCGTCGAACTGCGCCTTGGTCATCCCGGCGAGGGCGGACGCGCGCGCGGCCCGGTCGAGCTTGGCGTTGTCGGCGGCCTCCAGGGCGCGGGCCTGCTGGGCGTGGCCGGTCTTGAGCTGGTGGGCGTGGATTTCGTTCAGGGTGGGCTCGTGGTCGAGCTTCGGCATGCCGCCGGGCTTCCCGGCGACCAGGGCCCGGCCGAGGGCGGCGGCCTTCTCCTTCGCTGCCGGGTCGGCCTTCGGGTGCGACGCGATGAACGCCAGGCGGGCCGTGACGGTCTTCTTGTCGGCGGCGTCCATCGTGTCGATCTGGGCGTGGGAGAGCTGCCCGATCCGCTTCAGGGCCTCGTCGTCGTTGGTGCCGTGCGCGGCGGCCACGGCCTGCGCCACGGGGTCGCTGTAGCCCTTCGGGTGCGTGGGCGCGGCCGGAGCCGACGGGGCGGCGGCCGGGTGGGCGGCCGGGACCGGGCCGGTGTGCTTTGATCCAAAACGATCCAGGAGATCCTGCGCCTGCTGCTTCTTCTTCGGGTCGAGGAACTTCGCCTTGGCGTTGGCCAGGTCGTCGCGGATGGTCCGCTGCGTGTTCGCGTCGAGGGAGTCGAAGTCGTCCTTCGACAGCTTCCCGTACGAGTCGATGTGCAGCTTCGAGGTGGGGCGGCCGATCCCGCGTCCGGCGACAGCACGGGCGTGCTGGGCGGCCTGCGACAGGACGGCGGGGGTTGCCGACGGCGAGGCCGGGGCCGCCGGGGTGGATGCGGACGGCGTCCCGGGCGCGCCGGTCTTTTTCAGCGGCTCGCGAGTGACGGGCAAGGCTTCGACGACGCGGAAGCCGTTCTTCTTCTGCATCGAGGTCAGCGGGGTGGCGCGGGCGTTGGCCTCGGAGTTGTGGAAGCCCCAGACGACCTTCTCCCCGTTGTGGCCCTTCTGCACGATGCTGGCGTGGGTGTAGTGGTGGGTGCTGGTCCGGGTGTACTTCACGCCGTTGTATTCGACGGTGTGGACGAATTTCTCGCCCGCCTTCGGCGCCGGGGCGGAAGGTGCCGCCGGGGCGCTCGGGGCGGTGCCGGGGGCGTGCATCGTCTGGACCTGCGGGGTGTGCCCGGCGGCCTTGGCCTTGTCGGCGATGTCCTGCTGGACCTTGGCCATGGTGCCGTTGGCCTTGGCCTGCTTGACGGTCATGTCGGGGGTGGCCGTCTTGACGGCCTGGCCGAGGGTGGTCTTCCCCGGGGAGACGTTGATGACCTGATGGACGTTGCCCTTGGGCGTGGTGATGGTGCCCGGGGTGCCCGACTTCAAGGTGCCGAGGGCGGACGGGGCGGGGAGGCGGTCCAGCAGCTTGTCGGCGCGGGTCTGCTGCGGGCCGAAGCCGCGCGCCTTGATCGCGGTCAGCTCGTTGCGGATGGCCGTCTTGTCGGCGGCCGACAGGCTGGCCCACTCCTGCGGGGTGATCTTCTCGGCCTTGTCCAGCTTGTAGTGGTCGGTGACCTTCGGCTGGGTGATGACGAACGCGGGGCCGCGCCCGGCGACGGTCGGCTTCTGCCCCTTCGGGCCCTTCGGCAGGGTGGCCGTGGACACCTTGACCCCGGCGGCGTTGGAGACGGCCTGACCGGCGTGGTGTGCCTGGCCTCCGGCGAGGTCGGCCTTCTGGTTCACCTGGCCGAGGGGGACCGGGGTGGCGCCGTGCGCCGGGTGCGACGGTGCGGGCTTCGGCTTGATCTCTTCGAGCAGCTTGCGGGGGATCGGCTTGCCCTGCGCCTTCAGGGTGGAGATCCTCTCCAGGCGCCGATGGTTGGCCTTGCGGACCCGCTCCTCTTCGAGCTGCCGGTAGATGTGCGGGGAGACGGAGTGCAGGGTGTGCTTCCACCCCTTGCACGGGCCGGGGTGCAGCGGGCTGCGGCAGGCGACCAGGGAGCACATCTCGTGCGCGTCGTCGTCCTGGTCGGTGAACGAGCGCAGGATGGCGGACGAGGCGAGCATGCCTCCGGCAGGTCCGGCGGCGAGGGCGGCGACCAGGGACTCGAAGTTCGGCTGCGTGGGGAGGCCGGAAACGTCGAGCACCGTACCGGACTTGATCAGGCCCCCGAGCGTCGTCATGACGCTGATCCTACCGATTGTTTTCGATCATGGAGGGGTCTGGTCAGAGCGCGTCGTACCGGTCTTTCCGCAGCGCCTGCCGTCCCTCGTGCCGCTCCCGCCGGTTGGTCATCGTCTTGATCTCGCGGGCCATCCCGGCGCGCTGGTAGCGGGTGTAGAAGTGCCGCCAGTTCGTGTGGACGTCCTGCTCCCACCAGTTGGTGATCCGTCGTCGCAGCATGGACGCAGGCTACGCCTTTCGGGGCCTGTTCTTCCTGGCCTTTGCGGTGCGGGTGATCTGCTCGGCGTTGCGGTAACTGGCCCACTCGACGAAACGACCCTTGCGGTACACCTTCACCACGGCGAGGCCGTCGGCGTGGTGTTGCACGGTGACCCGGTCGCCCCGGTGCTCTGCTTCGGTGACGGCTCCGGCGAGCAGGTACACCACGGTTGCGGCTTTCATGCCTTGGTTGCGTCCTTCAGGGTCTGGTTCTCCTGGGCCTTGCGCTGCGCGGCTGCCTTCGCGGCCTTCGCCTTGTGGTAGGCGGCCCGCTGCTTCGGGGACATCTTCGCCAGCTTCGCCTGCTCCTTGCGGCGGGCGATGATCCGGTCGGCGCGCCGCTTGAGGGTGTCGCGCTGCCGCTGCTTCCGCCGGTCCAGGGTGTCCTGCTCGCGGGTGTCCCGGTCGCCTTGCCGCTTGGCCTTGTCGTTAGTGCGGGCGGCGTCCTTCAGGGTCTGCTGGTGCGGCCGGAGCGCCTTACGGTAGTCACCGACCGCCTTGCGCGCCATGGCGGCGAGCTTCGGGTTGGAGACGGCATTGGCGACGGCGACGGCCTGCGCCTGGGCGATGGCCGTGGACAGGCCCTTGACGGCGACCTGCGCCCTCTGGGCGGGGTTCTGCTTGGTGGCGTCCTGCTCGTTGGGTTCGGACTGGCCGCGCTTCTGCCCCTTGCAAAGGCCAGGCTTATGCGTCTGCATACAGAACTGGCCCTCGGTGCACACGAACTGCATGAGGGTCATCGAGCGGGGGTAACCGGCGGCGGCCAAGGCGTCCTTGGACTGACGGTTGCCCATCCCTGTCGGCTCGTTTTCGATCTCCAGCAGTTCGGTGCAGCGGCAGTTCACGACCTCCTGCGGCGGGGCGGTCGGGTCGTGGGGGTGCATCATCGCGAACCCGCCGACGTTGAACGCGGTGCCCCACGGCTGGGCCTGGCCGTCGGCTTCGCGATGGTCGGGGCGGGTGCGCTGGTCGTCGGTGGCCAGCCAGCGGTGCACGTACGCGGCGTCCGGGTCGGCTTCGACGACCATGGCGAACGCGTCGTGTAGACCACCGTTGTAAGCGCCGACGACCTCGGTTCGTGCAACGGTGCGGGCCCGGTTCTTCCAGGTCTGCACGTCGGTGGCGTCGAACAGCTTCTCCACCTGGTCGGTGACGTCGGGAATGGTGGCGCCGTTGACGGTGGCCTTGTCGATGATGGTGGCGACGTGGCCGTACACCTCGTCGGGGACGCGCTGGAGGCGGTTGGCGCGGTCGGCGATCCAGTTGCGGACGAACGGCCGGGACTCGAACAGGGTGCCGTCGGCGAACAGGTCCCGGTAGGGGGCGGCCAGCACGTCCTCGGCGACCTTGGCCGTGTACTGCTCGGTGAGCGCGTACCACTTGGGGGTCTGGGTGAAGACCTTCAGCGGGTCGGGGACGAGGCCGAGGCGGGCGATGCCTCCGGCGAACATGGCCGTCTTCACGGCGGCCAGCCACTCCAGCATCATCTCCAGGTACGCCTCGTACAGGGGAGGCTCGTACTGGGCGAAGACCTCTACAGCGGCCTGCTTCTGCGCGTCAGCGCTGGGCAGGGTGATCGGCTGGGACACGTGCGCTACCTCCCCGCAACTGCCTGATGGCCCAGATGAGGCCGTCCACCTCGTCGGCTGTCAGTTCGCACCCTTGGCCCTGCTCGTGCTTGGCCTTCAGCTTGCCGAGGGCTGCCGCGAAGTCGGTGGACTTCTTCAGCAGCGTAAGCCTCTTCTCCGCGTCGTTTTCGATCATGGCACGAGGTCTCCCCGGGCCAGCGCGATCGTCGACTGGAGCTGTGACGGCTCGTGGGCGAGACCTCTGGTCATGAGGACCTTGCAGTAGCCGCCCAGCAGCTCTTCGAGGGCGTCCGGGTCGACGCCGAGGGCGGGGGCCTGCTCGCGGATGTGCGACCACGCGCCCGCCAGCAGGGCCGGGACGCGTTCCTCGGCGGCCACGACCCGGGTGTGCAGCTCGTGCTTGGGGACGGCGTAGCGGGCCCGCTGCGGGCCGGGCACGAGGCGGCCACCGGCCAGTTCCAGGGCGCGGCGTACGGCGCTGTCGGCGGCGATGTAGAGCGGATCGGCGGTGGTGGCGCCGACGCTGGCGGCCAACTGGCCAAGCTTCTGGCTTCCCTTCCGGGCAGGCAGCCCGACGTTGCCTGCTTCGGCGTCGGCAACCGACGGGAACTGGGGCAGGCCGCGCCCGTCGCCGGTGTCCTGCCCGGCCTGGTCGTATCCAGGTTCGCCGGGCATCAGGTCGCCTTCGCCGGGCGGCGGTGGGGCGGCCGGGGGCGCGGGCATGGTGATGGCGGGCAGGCCGAGGACCTTCTGCACCTCGGGGTCGGCGGCGTAGTTCGGCTGGGCCAGGACAAGGGCCTTGACGACGTTGTAGACCAGTTCCTTCTGGTCGGGGGCGTCGTCGTCGGTGAATGCGGCGTTGTCGCGGGCGGCCTTGGCGCTGATGTACTGCTTGTCGGCGAACTGCATGGCCTGCTCGGACCGGTTGGGCCGGACGGTGAGCGCGGCGATGTCGAACCAGAGGGTCTTCTTCTCCGGGTCCTTGATGCCTGCTGCTTTGAGGGCGGGCTGGAAGTAGCCGATGTTGAGGGCGTCGGCGAGCTGGATGAGCAGCGGCTCGATGTGGATCTTGATCGAAGATTCCTCGATCTGCCACCCCGACCAGTGGTTCGTGCCGCCCATGCCGGTCAGCACCTCGGGCGGGATGTCCAGCGACATCGCCATCCGCTTCACGGCCGCTTCGCGCATCGTGGTGATGTGCTCGGAGATCTGCGAGTCGAACGTCAGATGCTTGATCTTGTCGAGGGCTTCTACAGCCGCCTGCACGATGATCGGCACCACGGCGGCGGCCGAGTCCCGCTGCTGCAACGACGTGGCCATCGTCTGCTGGAGTGTCTGCGCGAACGACTCGATCCCGGTCGGCTGGTAGTCGCCTGGGTTCTCCTGCGGCGGCGGCGGAAAGGTGATGTTGTCCGGCAGCAGCAGGATCCCGGCGCCCGCGAGGCGGGAGTCCAGCTCGGCGAACACGCGCTTGGTGCACTGCTCCAGCTCGCGCAGCACCGGCAGGATCGCCCGGACGGTGGAGTCGGCGGCGTCGTGGCGGCGCGGGTGCGGATTCCACACCCGGATCAGCAGGTCCTTCTCCGGGTCGAGCTTGTAGTTGCCGCCCCCGTGGGTCATGGACCGCTTGACGATGATGTCGTCGCCGCGCCGGTACACCTCCGTGCCGGAGCACACGTACCACTTGTCCTGGTCGGGGGTGCCGTCCTGGCCGGTGTTCTTGTACCCCTCGGCGACGATGAACACGTCCCCGGCGACCATCATGTTGATGCCGAGCAGCCGCTGCGCCTGCGCCTTCGCGGCGGGGGTGCCGAACATCGTTTCGGCGATGAGTTGCGCCTGCTTGTCGGTCGTCTCGTCGCCTACGGTGCCGTCGTCGGAGACGTCGGCGGCGTACAGGCGGCAGCGACTGATGGCGTTGCCGATCCAGTTGACGACGAACCGCATCTCGCCGCAGATGTCGTAGTGGCGCCATGCCTCATGCTGCCAGCGATGGTCGCCGAGCTTGAACATCTGCCATGAGGTGGCGTCGGTGAGGTCGATCGGCACGGCCGCGCCGATCAGGGCGTTCGCAGGGCGCGTACCCGGGCCTTCGATGCCTCCGGCAGGCTTGATCTTGCGGGTCAGCAGCCCCACTCCGTCACCCCTTCACGCGGCCGAGGATGCCCGCTGCGGCGGAGGCGGCCAGTCCGAGGGCGGGCACGAACAGCCACGGCGTTTGGCCGTAAGCGTAGATCACGGGGGCGGCGGGGATGGCCAGCCAGATGGAGAGACACCACGGGCATGTCACCAGGTAGGCCAGGCTGCCGCGCTTGCGTTCGATGAGGGCTTCCACGAATCGGTCGCGGGGCTTGTCGAGGATGGCGTCCCTGGTGAGCAGCACGACGATGCGGGCGAACGCCAGCAGGTATATGAGGTACAACATGGAAGAGCCGGGCATGGCCACCATCGTAGGTGGTCAGCCCGGCTCGGGGACTGTACGGGGCGCTAGATGCTCGGCATCTTGCGCAGCGTGGGAGGCACGGCGCCGTCTTCGACGCGCAACTCCCACGCGCCGCCGTGGATAAGGAGCTGCTCCAGCATCTCCCGGACGGCCTTGGTGACTTCCCGGCTGGAGAGACCGAAGCGGGTCAGGTGTCCGCCCCCGCCCTGGCGGCGGCGGAACGTGACCTTCCAGCGCTTGCGGCCGAAAAGGGTGCGGCCGTCGCGGGCAACCGTGACCTCGATGACCATCACTTCAGCCCCTTCATGGTGTCGTCGATGAGCCTCAGGCTCTGGGCGGTGTTGTAGGTGTCCTCGTCGAACAGGACCAGTCGGGCGGTCTTGACGGTGGTGTCGGCCGCGTTCAGGGCGGTGATGGCCTGCGTGATGGCGTCGGCGACCGGCCAGCCGTATACGCCGGAGGAGATCAGCGGGAAGGCGACCGTCTCGGCGCCCAGCTTCTCGGCGACCCGCAGGGACTCGGTGTAGCAGGACCGCAGGGTGGCGGCCTGGCCGGGAACGGTGGGGTCGTAGACGGGGCCGACGGTGTGGATGACCCATTCGGCGGGCAGGTTCCCGGCGGTGGTGGCCACGGCCTGACCAGCGGGCAGCCCGTCGGGGTGAGTGGTGGCGCGCAGGTGGTGGCAGGCGCGGAGGATGTCGGTGCCGCCCGCGTGGTGGATGGCTCCATCCACGCCACTGCCTCCGAGGAGGGTGCGCTTGGCGGCGTTGACGATGGCGTCCACGTTCTGCCGGGTGATGTCGCCCTGGATGACCTGGATGCGCAGCGTGCGGGTGGCGGGCCGCTGGTTCAGCCGGTCGATGATGTAGCCGCCGAGGACGGCGGCCAGGGCGATGGCTGCGAGTGCGACGGCGATGGTGGTGGGGGTGTTCATGCGGGCCTCCTTGGTCCGGTCTGTCAGTCCACAGCATACACCCCCCTGCCCGAACCGGACAAGGGGGTGCAGCCCTCCCTAGGAGGAGATCAGGAAGCCGTGACGGCCACGTCCCCCAGCGGATCCCCGCCGGTCACCGTGAACCCGGACCGGTCGTTATCCCAGCGCCACGACGCGACCCGCTGCGCGCTGGCCGGGTCGTACGCCTGGACCTCGGTCTCCATGACGGCCTGCACCGGGCGGGACACCTTGAACGTCTTGCGCTCCGGCACCGGAGGCAGACCGTACTCGCCGAGGAACTCGTTGGCGCCGTGCTCGCAGACGCGCGGACCGGCGATGATGGCCAGCATGACCGTCTCGCGGAGCGCGGCCAGGGTGGCATCGACGGTCTGCGGGGCGTCCGGGCCGACCTCCGGCTGCGCGTCCTCCGGGCCGGAGACGAACTCGGGGGTGCCCCCGACGACGACGGACCGGGCCGTGACGCCACGAGGGTCGGCGAGCCGGTTGGCGAACGAGGCCAGGGCGCTGGTCCGGTCGCTGGCGTAGACGGAGACCTCGACGGTGCCGGTGGCTTCCTGCCGGATCACGTACAAGCTGTTGACAGGGATCGTCTCGGTGATGCCGAGCTTGCTGAGCTTCTTGTTGGCCCACTCGGCAGTGATGTTGCCCCGGGTGACCTGCTCGCGGGCGGACGCGACGATGTACTCACGGAGCACGGCGAGCTTGGTGGGCTCGTTGACGTCGCCGTGCGCGTCGTCCCAGTCGTCCCAGTTGGTGTTCAGGTCGGCGTGCATGCTGTTCTCCTCCTTGATCGGAACTGTCAGCTCTCACCCTACACTCCGGGCGCTAGGCGTGTCTATCCGGGAGGGACGTTTGAGCCCCTGCCGCCCCGCGTTCGCATTCGGCGTCGCTCCGGCGCCCGCGAGCCTCGGCGGGCCGCGTTCTGCGGCCAGGGGACGGCAGGGGTGACACATCCCGGGGGGCGTGAGCCCGGGGCGCCCAGGATCGTGGCGAGGGCGGGATTCGAACCCGCGTCGTCAGGCGCAACCCTGACGCTTCGGATAGGGCTCAATCCATCCCGCTCGGGACCAGTGCACGTGATGGTCCCTGCATCGTGGAGCGACATACCTACCTAGCCCGTTATGGCCTGGTCACTTCTCCGGGCACGCTCGCCTTGCTTTGCTACGGGGCGTCGCCCCAGGTCTTCTCGATCTTCGCCGGGGGTTCGTTCCAGACCGGCTCCGACGGGCGGAACACGCTGTCGAAGCACGAGCGCAGGTGCCGTGCGTCTTCCAGGGCGTTGTGCACGCCGGAGGGCTGGTCGGGCAGCTCGGGGCGGCCCCGGCCGTTCCACGCCTGCTGAAACTCGTTGGTGAACATCGGCAAGCCGGGCGGCAACAGCATCATGGGGCCGAAGAGCTGGCAGAGGGCGACGTGGTCGTAGGCGCCGTAGTCGGCCCACAGTTCCACCTCGCCTGCGGACAGCAGGAAGTCGCGGACGGCGTTGCGGATCATGCGGCGCGGCATGACGGTGTTGCTGTCCAGGTCCAGCCTGTACCGGCCGGGCATGTCGTCTCCGCCGTGCGGCTGGACGACGCCGGACTTGAGCGGCAGGGACGGGACGACGTTGAGCATCAGCCACCGGTGGCGGCGGATCTTCTCGTACAGGCCACCGGTGGCAGCGTCGTCGTTGACGGCGTAGAACTCGCGGCCGTCGTCGGCGACGATGCCGATGGAGATCAGGTCGATGGTGTGGCCGTCTTCGAGGAACTCGGTGTCGTAGAAGTAGCGCATGCCTCCTCCTTCATGATCGAAAACGCTACGGGGATACGCCTTGCACGCGCCGGGGGCGGGACGGCAGGCGCCCGGATGGAACGGAATGGAACAGGTGCTGCGGGTCGGAGACCCAGCCGAAGCACGCCACGCAGGAGGTGCCGGTCCAGGCGTCGGGGACGAACCCGTGCCGGGCGGCCGGGTTGGCGGCCAGGCCGCCGACAACGACGGTGGCGCCGCCGGACAGCAGCACGTAGCGGGGACCGGTCACAGCGGCTTGTCCTTGCGGCGGTCGGGGGCACCCCAGCGCAGGTACGTCTCGGCCTCCCGGTCGAACTGTGCCCATGTCTCGGTGCCGCCGGGGGCGTTCTCGCCGTGCTGGCGCAGGTGCATGGCGAGGTTGAGCAGCCGGTTGGCTTCGGTCAGCTCCTCGTAGCGGGCGGCGGACTGCTTCTGGGCGGCGGTGTAGGCGTCCTCCATGACGGCGAGGCGGCGCTTGGCATCGTCGCGTTCGCGTTCGACGTCGGCGCGGGCGGTGCGCAGGATGCCGTTGGCCAGACGCAACGCGTCGGCCTTCTTGGTGGCGCGCATCGTGTCGAGGCCCTCCCCGGCGAGCGCCATGGACAGGACCCGGCAGGATTCGAGGGCGTCGTTCCGGGCGTCTTCGGCGGCGGTCAGATCGGTCTCTGTGGCCTTCAGGCGGCGGTTGAGGAGGGCGAGATGTTCGGCGGGATGACCGAGCGCTTCGTCCCATTCAGCGGCGGCGGGCTCTTCAGTCGTCACGTGTGTCCCCTTTTGGTCGGATTCTGCTGGGTGTTTCCCCGTGTTTTCTGGCACTCGTACCGGCCAGTAACTAGGCTTGCGACTAGCGAGCGCCGGGCGGGCGGCGGTTCAGGTGCCAGTTCAACGGCATCCACGCCCGGCACCGGGACGGCAGCCGAGGAAACGGGTCACCGATCCTGCGAAGAACCCTCACGTCGCACCCCTTCCCGCCAGCGCTTGATGTCGGTGTCGGCCTTCTTCTCCAGGATCGCGCACCAGACAGCCTCGATGAGCAGGGCGCCGATGAGCATGAGGATGACGATCTGGAGGACCAGGACCCAGTTCAGGCTCATGCCGGTCCGATCCGCGCCACGATCAGCCGCACCGACATCAGCGCGTACCGGCGCGCCAGCCGCAGCTTCCCCCGCTTCACCGACCGGACGGCGGCGACCATCGGGCAGCAGTCCTCGGTGCCCTTACCGTCGCGGCGGCCGGGCGACACCGGGCGGCGCCGATCCCGAGGGCGCGGCTTGATCCTGCGCGGGTCAGGAGGCTTATGGCCATGCGACGTCACGACGACTCCTCTGCACGATCAGACGGGCGGACATCGCAGCGTAACGCCTGGCCAGGCGGAACTTGCCCCGCTTGGCGGAGCGGACGGCCGCGACCATCGGGCAGCAGTCGCGCTTCTTCGGCGGCGGCGGTGTGCGCCCCCGGTAGGGCTTCGGGTTGTAGTTGGAGCCGGTCTTACGGATCGCCCGAGACCCGGGCCCTTGACCCTGACGTGCCACTCAGATCACCCCGTAGACGTGGAGCGCGAGAACGACCGTGCCGCCGATGGTGCACGCCACGAACCCCGCGATCCCGTAGACGACCCGGATGATCGGGGAGCCCTCCACCGAGGACGACTTGTGCGTGGTCCCGCCGCCGGTACGGCTCGGCCGGTACTCCGGCCCCGGGCCCTTACCTCCCCTGCCCCGGCGGCCGGGCGGGCGGCCTGCGGGCGGCCTGGCCTTCCCCATCACTTCCCCCCTCTGAGCTTCTTCAGGATCGCCACCAGAATCTTCGTGGGCGGCGGCGGTGACGGCGGAGTCTGGTCGGCCGGGCGGGACCGCTTGCTCTTGCGCTTCGGCAGTTCGCTGTCGGCCATCACTTCCCCTTGCGCTTCAGGGCCTGCTCGATCAGGCCGATGACGTTCTTCGGTGGCTTCTTCGGCGGCTTGGCCCTGACCTTGAACCGGGCTGCCAGGGTCGGCGCGGGCGGCTTCTTCTTCGGTTTCTGCTGGTGGTCAGCTATGAGCTTGTTGACGTTCTTCGGCGGCTTCTTCGCCATGCCTGTCGTCTCCTCCTATACGCGTGGTAGGTCGCCAGCAGACAAATCCACGCCGTGGCCCCGGGGGATTTCCATAGGGCCTGCTGGCGACCCGCCACCTCCCCAGTCCACGTCTGGTCGACACCGGGGCGGTGACAGCACACGCAGGCCGTACATAGGGCCGTCGCCTTCCGCTTCCGCGTGTGCATCCGTGACGACGGGAGGACTTGAACCTCCGGGGTGCCGAGTCCACCTGTCCTTCTGCCTGGATGATCTCTCCAGGTTTCCGGTGGCCTTCCCGGTACCGCTCCTCCCCCTTCGCACTGGCTGATCGGGCCAGGGGCCGGTATCCATCGTGCGCACGGCTTCTCCGACCGGGGGTGCTCTACCGCTGAGCTACGTCGCCTTGCTGTTGCGTGCTGTGGCGGGACTCGAACCCGCAGACTCCCCGGTTGCCCGGGGCGGCTTTACCCTTTTGCCCACACAGCGGTACTCCGGCTCTTCACTGGTCGGGTACGCGTCCCCTTGCAGCTCATCACCGTTTCCTGTTACCAGCCGTCTCTCCGGCTGTCACCGGTGTGGCTCTAGGTGGCGAGCGCTCGCGCCTAGGAGCCGCCGGTTCTGTGACCCTGGACGGATTTGAACCGCCGACCTCCTGCCGTGAGGCAGGCGCTCTATCCGGCGTCAGACCTCCGTTGGGGCGGCTGGCGCGCTGCTGAGCTACAGGGTCCGCCGGGTGCTCGGGTCCGGCGGCGTCGGTTGGCACCAGGCTGAGCAGTCGACGGGGTTCCTCCGGGCACTATGCCGGTCAGTTGCCGCGACACCTGGTGTTCCTCTGCGAGGGGAGAGCAGGAGTTGAACCTGCGGCCTCTTACCGGCTCGGTCGTCCGGCTGACCTCTTAGCGAGGTGCGCTCTGCCATCTGAGCTATCTCCCCGGGCCCCGGCCTGCGTATCGGCTCTGCGTTGCTCCCGGGGTGGCGGGAACGCTCGGCGGTCAGCAGACGCGGGGGTTGTGCGCCACCTCTGGTGGCCGTCACCTGGTCTTTCCCTGGGTTGTCATCCCGGCTGGTGAATCACCCCCGGCCGCCGGGCCGAACCGGGGAGAGTGTGTCACACGAGGGAGGGGTCGTCGCGTCCGTCGTCGTTGGTGCGCTTCACGGCGGTGGTGAGGACCTTGACGGGGCTCAGGACGATCGCGCCGTCCGCGTCGGGGGTGGCGGTGTAGTGGGCGCCGGGGGTGACGATGCCTTCGAGGTTGAGGCGGCCACGGCCGTCGACCTGACGCAGGACCAGTTCCACGTGCTTCTCCTCATGGGGTTCGGGCGGTGCGGGAGGGACCGGGTGGCCTACCTCCGGGCGGAAGACAAGGAGACCGCCCGGTTTGACAGACCGAAGGAGGCGTTGGCCTGCCCCGGTCCCTCCCTGTATCTCGTGACCCTACACTACCCAGTCCGCCCGAGGCTCTTTCGCGCTGAGCGGGTGGGGTTCCGGCAGGGCCCGGTTCTAGTGGTTGGCGACGGTGGCGACGGTGCCGCTCTCGGCGCGCCGGGCGTGCAGGAGGCGGCGGCCGGTGATCTCGGCGCGGATGGCGGCGAACAGCAGCTCCCAGTCGCCGTCGGCGGGGTAGCTGTCGAACGCGATCTGATCCTGGCTGGCGACGAGGGAGCCGACGAGCCAGGCCCGGTCGGCGTTGTCGGTGTCGTTCTCGCCCATGAACGTGGCGGCGATGGGGGCCAGGTACCAGGGGGCGTGGATCTCGTACCCCAGGACGCGGTCGATGCGGTCGAGCTTCTGGGCGGTGTGCGTGGCGATCTGGCGGTTGAGGGTGTCGGCGATACCGGCGTCCACGGGTGTCCTCCTTGGTTGGTCTGTCGGTTTCCAGGGTAGTCGTCCTGGCGCGGGGTGTCTACCCCGGACAGACGGGGCGTCGATTCGGGCTTGACATGTGGGGATCATCAGTCACGCTGGAAGGAGGACGAAACGCCACGAACCCGCGAGAGGACGCGCGATGGAGACGCTGGAGAAGGACACGATCGAGACGCCGGTCATCAACTCGTGGCGGCGTGCGCCGTCGGCTGAGCAGACCAGATACGCCACGGACCTGTGCCGCTCCGAGCTGCCCTACGCCGAGCGGCAGGCCACCATCGCCACGTTCACTGTGCTGGACTCGCAGGAGATGTCGGAGCTGATCAGCACCCTCGCCGGGGTGCGGGAGCGGCGGCTGAAGCGGCTGCGCGGACTGCGGCCGGGTCGGCGTAAGCGGTAACCTGAAGGTCGGCCTCGGCGGAGACGCTGGGGAGAGAGGCCCCCTGGACTTGCCCCCGTTAGGTCCAGGGGGCCTCGTGCTGTCCGGAGACGGGAGCGCCCCGCGCCCCCGAGTCGGCGGGGGTGGGCGGGGCGTCTTTAGGTGCGCGGCACTGCCGCGCTCTCAACCCGTCGCGCCGGACGATCGGTGGCGGTCAGCCATCAGCCGGTCAACGCCGGTGAGTCTATCCGTACGGGGAGCTGACCGGCATCGGCGCCGACGACGGGGCGGCGACACGGATCAGGGTGCCTTCCTTGCCCATGAGGAACAGGACGGCCTGCACGAGCGCGTCGATGCGGTCCGGGGACTTGCTCTCGCCGGGGATCCACGTGCACTGCTGGTCTTCCAGTTCGGTGAACGTGCCGACGTGCTTGATGCGGTTCTGCTCGTAGCGGGCGGCGACCGGCTCGGCGCGCAGTCGTTTCCCGGCGAGGCTGGTGACCTCCTTAATGGGGGCGGGGCCGGGCGGGAACAGGCCCTCGGTCTGCATCTCCTTGTAGGCGTCGGTGAGCACCTGTACGAGCCACTTTTTGCCCATGTTGGTCTCGACGACCAGCCAGGTGGCGTCGTAGCGCAGGACCATCTGCCAGGCTTTGCGGGCGGCGGCGTTGCCGACGAGGTTGCAGGTCCAGTCGGCGCGTACGTAGTCCTGGTCGGCGTAGTCGCGGCTGACGGCGAGCAGGCCGGTTTCGTCGCCGGTGCCGGTGGCGCCGGGGTCCATGGAGATGACGGTCTGCTTGAGGTCGGGCAGGTCGGCGGCCTTCACCCGGTTGTTTTCGATCATGGGACGGGTCCAGAGGGCGCCCTCGATCTCCTCCAGCAGCAGCCCGTACAGCTCCTGCAACCCCGCCCGGGTGCCCTCGTACTTGCGGCGGAGGATGTCGACGACCTTCTTCGACAGGTTCATGATGTTGTCGAAGATCGACCCGGTGGTGATGACCACCGTGCCGTCAGTCTCGTGCTGCCACTCGATCAGCAGCTTGATCGGCTTCGGGGTGGTGGTGACCACGGCGCGGGGCTGGTCGCCGACCAGCGGGGCGCGCAGCGACGGCAGGATGCCCTCGTACCAGGCGTCGTAGGTGTAGCGCCACTTGCCCAGCTCATCGAGCCAGGCCCCGGCGGCGTTGTAGCCACGGCCGACGTCGGCGTTGTCGGCGCCCTCAAAGTAGATGAGCTGCCCCGACTTGAACTCGATCATCAGCTTCGGAGACTTGCGGTACTCGAAGTCGCGATGGTTCTCCAGGCCCATCCGGCGCAGTACAGACAACAGGCCGGAGTTGCCCTCGATGCAGGCGGTGCGGCAGTCGTTCAGGGTTTCGGCGACGACCAGCCATTCAGTGCGCTGCCCGAAGGCGTCGACCGGGTGGCGGAAGACGCGGTCGAGCAGGTCTTCGGCGCCGGTGCGGGTCTTGCCCCAGCCACGGCCGGAGCGGATAAGCCAGACGAGCCAGTTGCCGGGCGGCCGGAACTGCTCGGGGCGCCCGACCCACCACCAGGCGCCCTTCTGGATCTCTTCGAGGGTTTCGCGGGACTGCTCCTTCAGCCAGGAGCGGCGCAGCGCAGGGGGCAGCAGCGCCAGCTTCTGGGCCGGAGACAGACTCATGATCGAAAACTAACCGAGATGATGAGGATGGGCTGCAACATCTCGGCGAGCAGCAACGCCGACGGCAGGAACAGGGCGGCCCAGTCGGCGGCGGAGACGATGCGGTGGACGGGGGTCGCCGATCCGCCCGGCAGGCGACCCCCGTCCCGCGCCAGCGCCTTCACTGCGGAGGAGGTGCAGGAAGGGCGGCGTCCAGTGCGCGAGTCGCCTCCTCTGCGCTCGCGGTCAGCTCCTCGTACCCGGCGGTGATCTGCTCGAGACTCATGCGCTGCACCATCGCGTCCAGCGACGCCATGATCTTGTCATGCTGCACGCCGACCTCGATGCGCATCTCCGGCTTGCCCGACTCGTCGGTGGACGCGGTCGCGGCGACGGTGACGGTGGTCGGCGCGGCGCCGCCCTTCATCGTCTCCAGGCCCAGCGCGGCGCGCTCGATCCGGGCGGCGGTGTCGAGCATCAGGATCAGGGCGTGCGGGGAGATCGCGTCGATGTCGAGCGTCTGGAGCCGGTCGAGGGCCTTCTTCATCAGCGCCTGGGCGGCCTTGGCGTGCCGCCGGGCCATGTCCTCGCGGGCGTCCTGGAGGCGGATGGCGGTGATGCGGTCCTGTTCGGCGTCCCAGCGCCCGGCGCGTTCCACCCAGCGGCCGAGGCGGGCCATCCGGACCATGGTGGTGTAGGCGAGCGGTGACATGGCCGCGACCTGGGCTACGGTGCGGATCCGGCCGTAGTCCAGGTAGATCTGGAACAGGCCGTAGTTGCGCGGGTTCTCGCCGGGCTGGCGCTCCCAGGGGTCGATCGTGGGATCAAGTTCGATCTTGCGGCGTTCCAGGGCGTCCAGCACCTCGGGGGCGCGGGTGTGGTCATTGCTGCGGTGCAGGCGATCACGACGGCGTGGCATGGGCTTCTCCTCCGGAGCCCAGCCTACGGCCTACAGGCCCGGCCAGATCATCTCCGGCGGCACATCGGTCGCGGACGCGATCATGGCGGCGCCGTCGGCCCACAGCTCGGCGTCGGCGGCCAGCAGCGGCGGAATCTCGTCGGCGGCCAGGCGGCGGGCGCAGCGGTAGATCAAGGCGTCGGTGCGGCCCCGGTCCACGGTCCGTTCGCCGCGCCACTCGTACAGGAACGCGGCGAACCCCTCGCCAGGCAGCCAGACGGTCCAGGCGACCTGGACCGGCGCTGCGGTGTCGGGCGGGACGAACGCGGGATGAACGCCGTCGCCGGGGCCGCCGACGAGCTGGATCCGGGCGAGGTGGCTGGCCGGGGTGTGCGGCCAGGCCCAGTTCGCCATCCTCATCTCCTCCGTTTTGGATCTTGGCATTGGGTCCAGTGGCAGGGGTCGTCGCGGAACACCTGCTCGTACGTGTCGGCGTCGCGCTCTTCGTAGAACGCCCACTGCCGGGCCCCGCCATGATGGCCGCAGTGCGCGCGGATCCACCAGGAGAACGAGTCGTCGCGGGGCTTGCGCCGGTCGGGTGGCCACTGGCCGTCCGGCATGGGCCGCTTGAGCCAGATGACCCCGGCGGACAGACTGACGGGGCGGCGGCTGTCGAGCCACACCCCGGTCGGCGGGCAGGCCGTGCCGGGCCGATGCTTGTGCGAGCACTTGTCGCACTTCCAGCCGAGAGATCCGTCAGCGTGGCCGAACTGTCTGGGCATGGGCCAGCACCCGCCCTCCGGGAAGGGGCGGGTGCTGGCGGGGATGTATCAGGCCCACTCGGGCAGCTTGGTGGAGCGGCGCCGCTCGTTGTAGATGCCGGTCATGATCCGGGCGACGGCGCTGGCGAGGCTGCCGGTGTGGGTGACCTTCTGGCCCCGGGCGTTGCCGACGAGGCTGGCGGGGCCGCCGGGGTAGCTGGACAGCCGGGCGCCGAGGTCGTTGAGGTTCACCTGCAAGGTGGGGTGGTTCTCGTAGCGGGCGAGGAACCGGCCCAGGCCCTCCAGCAGCGGGCCGTGCACGGCGGCGGGCTGGTGACCCCACGCCTTGGTGACGACGGCCAGGGTCGCGGCGGCGGACTGCGGGGACCGGCCGTAGACCCGCTGGAGGCTACCGATCGCGGTGATCTTCGCGTGGGCGGAGTAGGCGCCGACCGACCAGCCGTTCTCGTTCATGTACCGGGCCAGCATCAGCGCGTCCGGGTCCTGCTCCACGCAGGCGATGACGAAGTGGTCGATCGCCGACGGTTTCTGGGCGGTGTTGAGCAGCCGGAACAGGGCGGCCTCCTCCGGGATGGTGAGCCCGTAGTAGACCTTCGCGTCGAAGCTGCCGTCGAACTTGGCCAGCTCGGCGGCGCGGTAGCGGTGCTGGCCGTCGACCAGGTAGGACAGGCCGTTGGTGCGGCGGGAGGCGGTCAGGACGCCCAGGGCGTCCGGGTTGAAGTTCTCCGCCATGGTGGCGACGCGGCCCTTCTGGAGGGCGCGCTGCACGTTGGGGTCGATGGCGAAGTCGCCGACCTTTCCCTTGACGATCTCGAAGCGCTTGGGCGTCATGACTTGTTGCTCTCCCTCATCTGCTTGATCAACTTTTCCATCGCACGGCGGGACGCCGCGAGACGGTTGTACGTGGGACCGACCTGGCTCCAGGTCAGGTCGGGGTGCGGGGCGCCCAGTTCGACGAGCCCGGCAAGGGCTCCCTCGATCAGGGGCAGGGCCCGCTCCCAGGCGGCGAGCTGACGGGTTGCCGACGCCTGCACGGCGGGCGCGGCGGGCGGCGGGGCGGGCCGGGCCGGGGACGGGCGGGGGCCCTCCGGACGCGCGTCGAGCAACCGCTGGTAGCCGGGCCAGACGGCGGAACCGGCGTCCAGGTCCTTCATGACCTCGACGGCCAGCTCCCGCCGGATGTCGTTGGTGCCGCCGTACGCGATGCTGTAGATCGTCTCGACGCGGCGGGCGGTGGCGTAGGACGTGTTCCACGGCTCGCGGAGCACGTTCAGCGTGTAGTCCTCGCTGCGGTTGCTGGAGCGCCCGGCGCGGCGGCGCCCGGACTGGGTCTGGCGGCGCAGGGCCACACCCCGGCGGCGGGCCTCGTCGGCGCGGCGAGCGGCGGCCGGGGCGTCCAGGTCCCGCATCCGCTCCCACAGGCGGCAGACCTCCGACCACTTCATCGGCAGGGCCAAGTGGTCGTCCTCGTTGTCGTCGAGCAGCCGTTTGGCGGCGTCCTCGATGGTGGAGACGAACACGGCGGGGATGCGGGACTTCTGGCCGAGCATGTGAGCCCGGACCCGACGGCCGCCGGAGATCAGGGTGCCGTCGGACCAGACGGTGATCGGGTGCCGCAGGCCCTCCTCGTCGATGCTCTTGGCCAGGTCGAGACAGGAGCCGTAGCTGGCCCGGTACTGCGGCATGCGAATGGACTCGATCCGCATGAGCGTCTCCGCCGAGGTGGTCACAGCGCGGCCTCCAGCTCACGGACGGCCGGGGGGGCGGAGATCGGGGCGATGAACGGGCGGGCGGAGATCGGGGCGAGGGCGCCGACGAACGGCCGCTGGTCGGCGGGCCACTCCCGGGGCCGGTACACCGGGCCGGGGAATTCCAGGACGTCCTCCAGGCGGTGACGGCCGGGAATGACGGGGATGGGGCGGCCGACCGGCGACGGCAGCGCGAACGGCCGGTCCAGCACCGGCGCCGGGGCGGGGACAGGCTGCGGGGACGGGACGCTCTGGGGCCGCCAGGCGCGGTAGCGCTCCAGGTGGTCCTCCAGGCGGACCTGGAGCGTGCCCAGGGCGGCGATGACGGCCAGCAGGGCGATGACGGCGACGGCGGCCGGAACGGGCAGCACGACCGGGCTGAGCATGGGTGACCTCCTCGGGGTTGATGGGGACCATCGTGGGGCAAGTGCGTCCCTCTGTCAACTACCACCGTACAGAGCGCGTCAACGTATCCGCCACCTACCCCTGCTGCACCCCGGTCTGTATGCTCATGACTGACGCCCCCACCAGCACCACGGAGGAACACACATGGGCACCAGCTACAAGCGTCTCTACGAGGAGGCGGTGAAGGAGAACGAGCGGCTGGCCGCCGAGAACATGGACCTGCGCGCTGAGGTGTGGCGGCGCCGGGAGGTCGTCGACCTGGCCGGAATCGCCCGGCACATGAAGGTCGAGCGGTACACCCCGCAGCAGTGGCAGCAGCGCGACCACCTGCCCCCGGTGGACTTCCCGCTGATCAAGGGGGTGCCGCTCTGGTACGCCCAGTCGATCATCGACCACTTCGCCACGCCGACCCGGCGCGTCTGGTACGAGAACCCCGAGGAGAGCGTGTCGCCTGCCGCCTGACGGAGGTGCACAATAAGCAACGCCCCGGGCGGCAACCCGAGGCGTTGAACGAGAACAGCTATCCGTGTGTTTAATCCGCACCCACGAGTCTACCGACGGCATACACCTCGGACAACTCGTCAGGGTGCCTCATCTGAAGGGCACCACATGTCGCATGACGCGACCGCCTGGGCGAAGTCCCAGAAGACCGGCAACAGTCCGGCGAAGTTCATCCTGATGATCCTGGCCGACTTCGCGGGCACCGACTACTCCTGCTACCCGTCGGTGAAGAAGCTGGCCGACATCACCGAGCTGAGCGAGAGCACGGTCCGCGCCGCGACCAAGCTGCTGGCCGAGCAGGGGCTGATCCGGGTGTTCTACCGCTACCGCGACAACCACACGCGCCGCTCCAGCCGGTACCAGTTGCTTGTCGACGGGGCCGACACGATGGAGCCAGACGCCGACGACTGGGCCCACCAGCGCCAGGAGCCGGAGGGTACCCCTCAGGAGCTGGCGGATAGCCAGCGCCGGGAGCTGGCGCTTATTCCTGATAAGGATCCGTCACTAAGAGAACCATCACCTGTTACCCCCGGCGCTTCGCGCTCGAAGCGGGCAACGAGGGTGCCCGAGGACTTCATGCCCGACGAGAAGATGCGGGCCTGGTTCCTCGAAGAGCAGTTGCCAGCGGTGATCGACGGCAAGCGTGAGCACGAGAAGTTCATGGACTACTTCCGGGCCGCGCCCGGCCTGAAGGGTCAGAAGATCGACTGGCCTGCGACGTGGCGCAACTGGATGCGCACGGCGGCCGAGCGGGCGGGCCGACGGCCCGGCAACGCGCCGACCTCCGGCGCGCCGTACAGCAAGACCAACGACCGCGTGATGCAGGGCCTGGCCCTGGCCACCAAGTACGAGGAGCAGGGACTGTGAATCGAGCGGAAACCGCCCGGCTGCTGACCGCCATCGCGGCCTTCAACAACCGCACCATCGGGGAAGCCGACGTAGAGGCGTGGCAGTCGGTGCTGCCCGACATCGAGCTGGCGGACGCCATGCAGGCGGTGCGGCGGCACTACGCCGAGCACACCGAATGGATGATGCCCGCGCACGTCCGGCGCATCGTCGGGGAGATCGTCCAGGCGCGGCAGGCTGCGGCCAGGGCGACCGGGTGGGCGCCGGGCCAGGCGGGAGTGCCGAAGGATCAGGCGATGCCGGAGCTGAAGCCCGGCCCCCCGTATGAGCTGCTGCGGGATGTGGACGCTTCTGACGCCGACGTCGCCGGGTTCCTGGCCGCGCTGAGGGCGAAGATCCCCGAGGGCTCCAGGGAAGCGCTGATGCCGCGCACGGTGGCGTGGGAGCGGGAGCACGCCGCGTACCGGCGGTCGGCGGCGGCCGAGCCGAACCCGCACTACCGGCCTCGGACGCTGGCTGAGGTGCAGCCGGGCGGTCGGGTCGGATGCGAATGGCACCAGGAGGGCGGCTACGGGTTCGTCTGGACCTGTCAGGCGTGTAAAGACGCGAACCGGCCGCAGATGCTGGATGACCCGG
>Ga0307472_100000008_pt1 | contig 49407 bp, 47 predicted proteins | sample atmos_gasesAM5C__2_FD_204582 | JGI IMG/M metagenome (GOLD analysis project Ga0307472, IMG submission 204582) | Hardwood forest soil microbial communities from Morgan-Monroe State Forest, Indiana, United States - atmos_gasesAM5C_05 | ecosystem: Environmental > Terrestrial > Soil > Temperate...
GCAATGGTAGTAGAGATGCGGCGATTCCAAAAAAGACCCGAGAGCCCAAGCGGCTCCGTCACGAATCCATTTTGGCTCGTAGTAAAGCATTAAGCCTGTGGCGAACAAAAAGCGAAATGTGGTACCCTCTCGCAATGGAGATCCGATCCTGCCGCGTCACGATCGCTGACATGGACGGCGTCGCCCACACCGTCGAAGTCACGGCAGCGACGCTCTTCGAGGCCGTGGCGCTGGGGCTGAAGCAGCTCCAGGGCAACGAATGGGTGGCAGGCATCGGGCGTCCGATGGATACAGTGACCGTGTCGGTCAAGAGCATCCCGGTTGAGCATCGGGTGCGAATCGGAGAATTCACAAAATGGCTGGAGCGCAGCGGAACAAGTCCGGCCGAGGTGATGAGAAAACGGAAAGTGCGCGAGATTCTGGGGCTTCCAGCACGAAACTCTTGAGAGCGCGGACCTTGCCCGGGCACGCCGACGAGCGTCGCTCTCGTCGTGGGACGGCACGGTGAAACTTTGAGACACTTGCTTGAGGACGACTGAGATGCCTAAGTTGGCGAACAAAGAAACGAAGAAAGCCTTGCAAGGAAAGATCGCGCTCGTAGCAGGAGCCACTCGCGGAGCCGGCCGTGGCATCGCGGTGGCGCTCGGCGAGGCCGGCGCAACCGTTTACTGTACCGGCCGCAGCTCACGGCTCAGTGCCGGCGCACGGCTCGCCAAACCCGGCCTCTCCGAAACAATTGAGGAAACCGCTGAACTCGTTACAGCTGCGGGCGGCCGCGGCATCGCGGTGCGAGTGGATCACACGGTTCCTGCCGAAGTGAAAGAACTCGTAGCTGGAATCAAGCGCCGTCAGAGACATCTGGATATTCTGGTGAATGACGTCTGGGGCGGCGACGCGCTTACCGAGTTCGGTAAGCCCTTCTGGAAAGTCAATCTCGAGAACGGCCTTCAAATGTTGAAACAAGCCGTTCATTCGCACATCATCACGGCGCACTACGCGGCGCCGCTGATGCTCGGGCGTTCGAACGGAATTATTCTCGAGATCACCGATGGCGACGCTTTCTACTATCGAGGGAATATTTTCTACGATCTCGTGAAGATATCGGTGATTCGGCTCGCTTTTGCGATGTCGCGTGAACTGCGCAAGCGCGATATCGCCTCCATCGCGCTCACGCCGGGATTCCTGCGTTCAGAGCGCGTGCTGGCACATTTTGGCGTCACCGAAGCGAATTGGAAGGATGCTGGCAAACGAAAAAACGCCAACGTAAACTCGAAAGATCAAAATGACGCTCCTCAAGATTTTATGGCTTCGGAATCGCCGCGTTACATTGGCCGCGCAGTCGTAGCGCTAGCGGCAGACTCCGATGTGATGAAAAAGAGCGGACGCGTTTACAGCACGTGGGGGCTGGCCCGCGAATATGGATTCACCGACCTGGATGGCACTCAACCGGACTGGGGCGCCCATGCCAGAGGAAAATACGGCAAGTACAAGATCTGCGACGAAAAGTTTTACTCCTACTGGGCGCCCGGCCTTATCGACCTCATCTTCCCCGATTGGTTCTGACTCCGACGCATCCTCCGTTCGCGGGCGCCGCGGCCACTTTCTTTTCTGGAAACCGAAGGCACGTAAGCGAAGCGCGAACTCCGCCGCAAGCTACAATTTGATGAGCGAGAAGCGGTGTGGCACTGAAATCAACCGACACTACGGCGATCAAACCAGAAGAGCGCGAGCTCGCTCGCAAGGTGCTCGAGCAAACCACCCTCGAAACGGAATTGACCGAGCGCGAACTGCGCACAGCCAACTTGCGCGCTGAGCTCGGCGCATTCGAGCGCAGGTACTTGCACTTCGTCGGTTCCCGCTATGCGGAGCTGGACGAACTGAAGGCTCAGATCGCCGAACAACTGGCGGCCGAGCAGCCCGGAAATGATCGAGCGCAACAAGCGGCGCGCGACGCCCGTGCGCGCGCGAATGAAACGAAGTCCGCTGCCGGCGAGCGCGCCGAGACGGCCCCGCGTGCTTTCGAAGCGTCGCCCGAGATGAAGCGGCTTTATCGCACCGTCGCAAAACGCATCCATCCAGACTTGACCTCAGACCGCGAAGACCGCGCCAAACGCCAGCTGCTTATGAGCCAGGCGAACGAGGCATATGAGCGGGGCGACGAAATGCAGCTCGCCAAGATTCTCACTGAATACGAACACAGCCCAGAGGCCGTGCAAGGCGAAGGCCCGGGCGCGGAGCTGGTGCGTGTGATCCGGCGAATTTCGCAAATGCGCGGGCGGTTGGCGGAAATGGAAGCGGAGCTGCAAGAGCTGCTGCGTTCGGATCTGTTCCAGCTCAAGTCGCGACTCGATGAAGCGCAGCAGTTCGGGCGTGACGTTCTTCAGGAAATGGTTGCGAAGGTAGATGAACAGATCGAGCAGGCCAGGCTGCGGTTGGTGAAACCAAAAGCAGGCGGCTACCAGACGCCTTAGCTGATAAGCACAATGGGAACGCACAACACTCCGATATCAAATCAAATTGCGCGAACGGGAGCGCGAGCGCTAGCGGTGCGTTCGTCCGCCCTCGTCGCCCGGGGATTGCGCGATCTCACGCGCGACTCGAATTGGCTGATCAAGAAGGTCTTCACCGGGCGCTCACAACATCTGGCGATTTCTCCAACGGGAGAGGTGTGCGCGATATCGGCGCACGTTCATCACGGACAGGCGCAGGTGGCGTTGTACGACATTGAACTGAGCGTCCCGACGATGACGCTTGCCGTACCGGCGGGAGGCGTCACCGTCTCAACGGAATCGGCTGCCGTCTTCTCCTGGTCTCCGACCGCACGTTATCTAGCTGGTGCGTGGAGCGGATGGCCGACCGGATTGCACTTATTTGATCTTCAGGGAAAGCTTTATCTGGCACGCCTCGGCGAGTGGGAAAGTGTCCCGGCCAATCTGGCCTGGTCAGCCTCCGGAGATTACTTCGTCGCGACATCGCGAGGAAAGCGGTCGGCCCTGCGAGTTTGGGAGCCGCGCGGGGGACCTCCTGGAGGTGAAGCAGCCAGAGAACTCGCAACGCCTGATTGGCTCGAGCCGCAGCAGGCCGGAGAGGAATTTGCGGAGGAAGGTTCATTCGGCGGGTACGGAAGAGCGCTATTCAGCCCGAACGAAGAAGCGCTCGCAAGCGTGATTGAAATCAAGGGTGAGTGGGCGGACGACTCGATCATGGTGGCGGATGTGACGAAGCTTTCGCGACGAAAGGTGTTCGGCGCGCGGGGACACATCACCGATCTTACATGGACGCCCGACAGCGAGCAGATTATCTATTGCGCGGCGGGACAGGCTTACCGGCTTGAACCGCAAAGCGTGAATTCCGAGGCGCTGCCTTTTGGAGCGGAATTGTGTGTCTGTCATCCACATTTGCCGCTGTGCGTGTGTTTCAGTTCATGGCTGAAAAATTCGGCGAAAGGACGGCTATTTCTGGTGGACTTGGGCCGCTCAACTGTATTCGACGATTATCCCGCGGAAGGTGTCGCCGATTTGCGCTGGAGCGCAGACGGGGCAAAGGCCTACGCGGTGACCCGGGACGGCATGGCGTACATATACGAGCCACCTCTGATTTAATTGCAAGCTGGTCCAACGAAGTAAAGCGTCCACGAAGTGCATCGTGAGGCGAACCCAGCGTTTCGAGATCCTTCGCTTCGCTCAGGATGACGGACGTTAGTTCAAAGGCGTCAGTTCAATGTCGGATTAAGTAACTCAGTATTCGGGGCGGCGAGCAGTGCTTGCTGTCTTACCGTTGCGTGGTGGCGGTATGACGGTGGCCATTTTCCGGATCATCGCGAGCACAAGTTTCTTGTCGTCGTCCGATAGCGTGGTGGAATATTTCTTGATGTCGGCCAGAAATCGAATTTCCTCTTCGGATAGTTCGCCCAGAACTTTGCGCGTTTCGCGATCCTGCGGTGTGTCGCTGCCCGGGAAAAAATCCGCGAGGCTGATTTCCATGGCTTCCGCGATCTTTGCGAGCGTTTCAAGCGAGGGAACGGTGTGGCCGTTCTCGACACGCGAAAGATAGCAGCGCAGCAACCCCGTGCGGCGTTCAATATCGCCCTGAGAAAGACCTCGATCACTCCGGTAAGAGCGAATCACCTCACCAATATTTACCTTGGGCTTTTCTTTCGGCATAGTGGCAATCCTGACAACCGGGCGTAGCATACGAGTAACCCCGGGAGGGCGCAAGAATATTTTTAAGATGATGTTCCTGCGATGAACATCCGTTTCCGGAGGTAGCAAAAAAGGCTGTCGGGTCGAACGAGCAAGACCCGCGATTAGGAAACCGACTGCGCAATTACGGCGGAAATAGTCGCGCGATCGATTTGCTTTCCGGAGCGCTTGTTGACATACAGTGCATCGTCGGCGCGCTTGAGGAGCTCGGCGGGCGTTTCGCCTGGCTTGTAATCGGTGAATCCGCTCGCGAAATGGCAGCGGATTCTCTCTCCCTGGTACTCCAATTCGAGTCCCTCGACGCGCGCAAGAACGTGACGCACTTCGTCTGCGCGGCATTCCGGCAGCAAGGCCATGAATTCGTCGCCGCCCAGGCGGACGGCAAGATCTGAGCCGCGAATTGCGCGTTGCAGCCGCTCCGCAAATCCCTTGATGACAAGGTCGCCCGCCGCGTGGCCGTGCCTGTCGTTTATCGCTTTTAGATCGTTGAGGTCCAGAAGCAGAACGGTCAGAGGACGGCCGTGACGCTGGGCGCGGCTGATTTCTTGTGCGAGCCGCTGTTCGCCAGAGCGCCGATTGTACAGGCCAGTAAGTTGATCGAGCGCGGCTAGCTTGTAAACTTCCGATGCAAGGCTTTCGACTTTTGCCAGAGATTGAATCTGCTCAGCGAGTTGGTTTCGCATGCGGTGGATCAGCACCTGCTGGTACACCACGTATACGCTGAAAATCAACACCATTCCGACGAGCGCCCGCACCGATTGATTCAGAAAGAATGAGTATGTGCCCTGTTCCCTGCTCAGCATTGCCGGAAATGCAAAAGAGGCGACTGCGAGCGTCAACAGCAGGATGACGGCCACCGTACTCGACCACAGCCACCACTGGCGCCGGTCGAGGTGTTTCAAATGCGTCTGGATTTCTTCCGGGCGCGAAACGGAAGCCTCGGGCGGTGCCGCGTCTCTCATGTCAGTCATTTGTTAGGGCTAGTATGCCTGCAACAAGAAATACAAGGCTTCGGCTGCAAACTCCATCCGTATATTCCGCATCCGTGTCAATCCCGTTACCTGTCCTTTTGCTGGCCGCGCAAGACGGGCGTAATCCTCGCTCCGATTTCACCACGTTTCGATAGAGCCTCGTTGGGGCGTTCCGTTAGAGCTTTGAGCGAGATCAGCATGCGAAAAGGACGCCCTGCTTTGTTTTCCAAGCAATTCCTTCTGATTCCCTCGGTGCCTGAGCGCTTTCTCTATTTTCTTCTCGGCCCAAGGGCCTATTCCACAGGGAGGGAAGAAAATGAAGCAGGCCAAAAAAATTCTCTTGATCGCAACTGCAGCCGTAGCGGTGTTGACAATTCAGACTACAACCTTTGCAACGAGCGCCTCGCGCGCCGCCTCGCCCGTGCCCGTTTCGACCAGTCCTCACATGGACGGCACTGAACCTATGCCGCCCTTCCCGGGTTAAAGTAGTCCTGAGTCTCATTTTCTAAGGGGAGAGCCTACGTTCTCCCCTTAGAACTATGTTAGGATGTACGTCCATAGGAGGTACATGGCCGCCTCGCTCCTATGGATTGCCGGCATAGTCCTGGAGTCGGTGATTCTATTTCGTTTGCTTAAGTGCCGGCTTTTCGCGCACTACCCGTTCTTTTTCGCTTATATGGCGGTGGTGTGCTCATTGAGCATTGCGCTCTGGCCGATCTATCAATTTCATTACGTTTCGTATCCAAAGTTCTTCTGGGCGAAACAGTTTCTTAACCTGCTGGCGGGCTTTGGAGTGCTTTTCGAAATAGTCCGGAAAAGCTTCCAAAGATATCCGGGCGCTCGAAACTTTGCGACGACTGTTCTAGCCGCCATGTTTGCAATTCTTTGCGGTTACTTTGCGTTTCGATTGCTGCCATTGCCGCTCGCAGTTGCCAATGAAGGTTTGTCAAGCTTGGAGCGGGACTTCCGGACTGTTCAGGCGCTCACCCTATGTGGAGTCCTCGTCGTCATTTCCTATTACCGAATCGATGTAGGAAGAAATCTGCGCGGGATTATGACCGGGCTTGGATTGTACGTGGGAAGCACAATCTTGAGCAATGTGCTTCGAATCCACCTCGGGCCCACATTTGACCGCGGATGGAATGCGATTCAGCCATATAGTTATCTCGCTTCCCTTCTCATTTGGACCTTCGCGCTTTGGTCTTATGCGCCTGCTCCCGCGCCTGAAAAGCCGGAAGAAATCGATAACGATTACGAGGCATTCGCTGGAAGGACGGAAGCGGTGCTCGGAACGATGCGCACGGCTGTCAGCAAGGTGAATAGGCCATGATGCAGCTCGTCATTTTCCTGGCGGTCGGCACAGGACTTTTGGTTCTGCTGCTGGTCGCGATTCGCCGGCAACCTTCGCACGCCGCAGGCAGCGCCGGAGAGTTGGTAACGGCCAAGAGGACGCTGGAGTCGCTGCAGCTCGGATTGCTTCCGGCCGATCTTGTCGAGCAAGTGTTTGGGCGGCAAGACTTTGCCTATATCTCGTCGATTGGATCGAACGAACTTACCGATCTTTTCATGTCAGAGAGAAAGCGTCTCGCACTGATGTGGATCGGCCAGATTCGGAAGCAGGTCCGCGCGCTGAAGGACTTTCACGTCAGCCGTTCCCGGATGTTCACCCACATGAGCCGCTGGAGGGAGTTCTCTATCGCCCTCGATTTTGCGGGCCTTGAAATCAGGTGCCGCGTCTTACAGCTTCTGATGCGATGGCGCGGCCCGTATGCTGCGCCCAACTTTGCACGCCGCACGGCAACGACGGCGGGGCGGCTCTGCTCAGTCCTCGATCAATCTCTTGCGTTTTTGACACCGGGAACTCCCGCCCGGTTGGGAAGTGAATCTGGCGCGGATGGGACAACCCTAATAGGGTAGAAGTGATCGCGAAAGCCAAACGAGCGGACGTGCTGGCAGCCTCCGAAGACTTGCGGCGGCGCACTTTACCGTACACCTCGGGCTCGCTTGACCGGCTCATCTATCTCGCATCAATGAGGGACTACAACACCGGGATTTATGTGCATGAGGGCCTGGCTGCTCGTTTTTCCCCGGAAGTCGCGTGCGAGGCTCTGGCCGATTGCCACCGGGAATCTTTCCAGGAACTGACATCACTGCAGCTAAAGAACTTAGCGGAGCAATTGGAACTATATATGCGATCTACCGGAACTGCGCCGGGCGATTTTCTACGCTCTTGGAAGGATCTCGCGCCGTATCGAGTAGCAGTTCCGCTGGGCACGGATTCGCTGCTGGCGGAGTTTCTGTTTTCAAATCTCAAGATCGCTTTGGCAATCTTGGAGCACCGACACTCACAGGTTCTGGAGCCGACACCAGCCGCATAGCCACAGCCGTAACCTGGCCGACAATTTCGGCCTCGTCCGGGTAACTAAATTGCCGGACGGAGCATGCGGAGAGCGGATGAGGCAAGAGAGTTAGCTGCGAACCACTCAGATCACACCAAGAACACGCATAGCTATCCCGCAGTTCGATAAAGTAGATTGGCCGGTCGAACTCTGTCCGCCAGGCGGACGGGCGGATACTCGCGATCTCACTGTCGATCTGAACGAATGTTCCCGGGCGCAAAAGTGGGTACATTGTGAAATCGCACATTCCAATGTATCCATATTGCGTATGACGCACATTCAGGCTCTGAAGCAGCGAAACCGGAATGTCTCCCCAGACTTCAACGACTCGGGACACCAGACTCGTCTTTTCCAGGCTAAAGCTGCGGTCCAGACGGATTGGAAAGGTGACAGCGGCTGACGGATCCGAGGTCTCGAATGCGACAAGATGAGTGTTGGCCAGCGGAACCTCGAGTTGATAGCGCGCGCTATTCCCCAGATCAATTCCAAAGAATGCAAGACGATCCGCAAACGTCGAACGGTAGATAACGCTCAAACTGAAGAGCTTATAGATGCTTGGGACCGAGTCTTTGTTCTCAAGCTGCGTCAGCCAAGCGTTTGAAATGTAATATTCCTCGTTGCCGGTTCTTTCGGCGAGTCTTCGGCTGAGCTCTTCGACTTCCCTTGTAGTGACGCCGAGGCGATTTCGAAGCTCTCTAAGCTGATCTCCGGGACGTGGAGCGTAAGCCATTGAATAGTCTCAATTCCGAACAACAATGACGATTTGCGCAGCCTAGAGCTCTCTCAGGCCGTACTGTCGGATGCCGCAGTGACCCGCGGATTTACTAAATCTCTAGTAAACTTAGGTTGGATGCTTCGTATTGAAAGCACGGCGACGGTGTTCTTCCCGATTCGGGAAGCCGGTAACCGCACAAATACGGATGCCAGCTTGTCAGCAAAGTCGTCAAGAATAAGTATTAATTTTCCGACTCGTTTGAAATCAATCCCCAGGTTGCGGTACATGAAAGCCCGTCCGCGTGGACAGGGTATCTTACGCGTCACAAAAGAGAAGGCTGTCTCGCCGGGCGTTGGCGGTTGTGCCAAGCTGAAGGAATAGTGGAGCGTCGGCATGGGCGAAACGAGCGACCTGCCCTCCCAAACAGGTCAATCTTATCGTGAAAAGAGAACGGTGCCGCGATATAGTTTTATCGCGCACGTTGAGGTAATCGAACCGGCCAGCGATACGCGCATCGCCGGGCGCGTATCCGAAATCAGCCGCAAAGGCTGCTACATCGACGTTCTGATTACCCTGCCACCCGGCACCTTCATTCAGCTAAAGATTGTTCGCGATCTGGGAACGTTTTCAACGAAAGGAAAAATTATTTACGCGCAGGAAGCCATGGGGATGGGCGTGGCCTTTCTCGATATTGGCGATGACCAGCTGAAAATTCTTGATGCATGGCTCGCCGAAATCGCAGCCTAGAAGGTACCCGTCATATCGCCGAAGGATTCTGCTTCCGTTTTGTTGCTTCTTTTGATCTCGAGCCGGTAGCTGCCGCGCACAAGAGCTTTGATTTCGGTCCAGTTGAGCGGCATACACCTTCAGCGTACCCAGCCGTGCTTCCCAATATAGGGCGTGCGAAAAAAGCGCGGATCGTCAAGGAAATACCTTGCAGTTTCTTCTCAACCTTCATGCAGATTCCTAACTCGCTTTTGTATTCTTCGAGCACACTGAACGTCTTGCCGTTTACTTGAAATGTGGGATGGCCAAAGGTGACTGTTTCACTGGCTCCGGGAAGATCACGACAAATCTTGCCCAGGCGCTCAAGGATTTGGGCTTCACTCAGCATTTAGGAAACGAGGCGGTGTGCGATAGAATGACCGGCTCAAAGTCCCGGAGGGCCGCAGATTGAGTTTTAGTGCCAGTACTCGGCAGGTAGGAGACATAACGATCGTGGACGTCAGCGGACGCTTTACGCTGATTGAAGGCGAGGCGGTTCACGAATTGCTGCGGGATCTTTTTCGAGACGGCCGAAAGCGGGTCCTCTTGAATCTGCGCAACGTTACGTACCTCGACAGCTCCGGGATCGGGCAATTGGTTCGCTCTGTTTTTACCGCGCGCAAAAACGATGCAGATTTACGCGCCGTGGATCTGAACGCTCGCGCTCAGGAAATTCTGCGGCTTACCAATCTGCATTCGGTTTTTAGCGACTTTCAGGACGAACAGGCAGCGCTTCGCAGTTTTCAGTCTTGAGCGGCAGCTACGCGCCTGCGACCGCGCCGCTCGAAAACGAATCGATCGCCGCGTTTTCATCTTCCCTGATATCAAACACGGTATAGAGCTTTGTCATTCTAAGAAGATCGCTCACCTGCTTCACGGGATTCACTAGCTTCAACGCAACGCCCTCGCCCCGCGCAGTGGTAAGAGCTCCAACCAGTTGGCCAACGCCTGAGCTATCCACGTACTTCACGCCGGCGAGGTTCAGGATTACCTTCTTGTAGCCTTTTTCCGCCAGATGAAGAATCGCGTCGGTTAGCACTAAATCGCTGCCTGGTCCGAAGGCCAGCGCTTCACCCAGGCTGAGACGCCCTTTCAGATCGAGGATCGTTATGTCGTTGATGTGCCGGATATTGCATTCCATGGTCATCGGTGGGCTCCCTGAGCGTGGCTAACAACCTGCCGGCACCCCCAGTTGGAAAGACTCTACATCTGAGTTGAAAAGAACACAATGGAACGCATCGTGATACGGGCGGAGTTATACGGCACAGGTTGCGTACCGTAAGTACTCCGACCCCCTAAATGTGGCGCCTAACGCCATACCAGAGATTCCCTATAGAATTCGTAAGGTGCGGGGGGCTAATATCTTGCGTCGTCGTGGTAACAACGCATTAATAAGATCGGAGTAGCTTGCAGAGCAATCCCTACGTTCGCTTCTTTAGTTTCTACGCCCTCCGGGAGAACCCATTTGCGGTGAGCCCTGATCCTCGCTGTCTGTTTATGACCCCCAGTCTCCAGGAGGCATGGGAGGCGCTCGAGTATGGCATCCGGTCGCATGAAGGAATAATCCTCCTCACCGGCGAAGCTGGCACCGGCAAAACATCATTGATCCGGCGGTTGCTCGAATGGCTTCGTGACCGCCGGACGCCGACTGCGTACATTTTCAATTCGCATCTGGAGCCCAAGCATCTTTACGATTTCATGCTGGCGGACTTCGGCGTGCGGCCAGACCCCCGATGGCAAGGCAATGCGCTGATGTGCCTGGGACAATGGCTGCCCGAGCGCTGCCGCGAAGGCCAAGTTCCCGTGCTCATCGTGGACGAGGCGCAGGGCTTACCTTTTCATGTGCTCGAAGAAATTCGATTGCTCTTAAACTTGGAGACTCCCCAGGAAAGGCTATTGCAGATCGTGCTCGTTGGGCAACCGGAACTCGAGGGAAAACTCAACCGGCCCGAAACCCGCCAGCTGAAGCAACGAATTGCTGTCCGATGCAAAACCGCGGCCCTTACGCCGAAAGAAACCCGAGACTACATTCGGGCGCGCCTTGAGATCGCCGGTGCCGCGGGCAGGCCGATTTTCTCCCTTGAAGCTGTAGAAGCTGTGCACGCTTATTCGCGCGGGATTCCCCGTGTGATGAACCTGCTGTGCGAACATGCGCTTATCAATGCGTACGCCAGCAATCTGCGCTTGGTGCCGGCGAAGGTGCTGGATGAGGTCGCGCGCGAGTTTCATTTCGACGAGGAGAAATACGTCCCGCGGATACATAGCAGGGTCCCAGACGCTTTAGCTCTTCCCCAGCAGGAGGTAGTTATCACAGAATCGTCAGCGCGCGCCGTTGAGGCGATGACACCTCTGCCGATCGTCCAGGCGGCACCTCCGCCTGTCGCCAGCGCGGCTGAAGCCATTACCGCGCCTTCCTTCCCTGCGCCTGTTGAGCCCGTGCCGGCAATCATGGCGCATCACCAACCGGAAGTCGTGGTGCCGCAACACGCTGCTGTGCTCCGCCCGTCGGATGACTCAATGGCCACTACGCATCCATTGACCGCTCGGCAAACAATCAAGCCGGGTGCGACGAGACCAAGGACGCGCAAAGTCTCACTCAATAGTCGCGTACTCGCGACGGTGCGAAACAATTGGCCAAGGACGTTTCTATCTCGAACCCTAAAATCCAAGGTGATCGAGCGGCGTCATGATCTTCAGGAAGCGCTACACCACATTTGGAGCGACGTCTTCGACAAGCGCAAATTGTCGAGGTTTAAAGCTGCCGTGTCGTCGCGGCGCGAAAGCGGGACGCGTCGGCTGTCTGCCACATTCTCAAAGGCAGAGCTGTCTTTGCAAGGTCTATGGAGGGATGTAGCGCCCGTTTGGCACCGGACGAAGGGATATTTGTTGCATTGGCTTCGACAACCTCTCCCCCCGCAATACGCGTCGACTGAGCAGTCTATCGTCGTGCCCTCGAATGAGCCGGGAATGAATGTGATCGTACTGCGTTGGCTGCGCCAACCATTCGGCTCATCCCAGCCGCTCCACCCGAATCGGCGCGCTACCGCCTCTCAGAATCGTTAGAATTCAGCCCTTTAAACAACACTTTCTCCATTTGAAGTCTTCCAGCTCCACTAGGTATGACTCGGGCGGATACGTAAAGACGCGAGGAAATGCGGCGTGACAGCAGCGGCGGTTGTATCGCACCAATGTGTTGAGACCGGCCTCGAGCTATCGATTCGTGCCGCCGCTCTCGATGTAGCGGAAAGCTTCCTCGACGGTTCGCGTTGGAGCGTGAGACTCGGTCTTCGCGAATTGCGGACGCCGCCGGGGCGAGAATTTCGCCGGGTCGAAGTTGCCTCGCTGCATCTTGAACACCCAGACATATTCGCGACGTGATTTGTCCGCTTCCGACATCGGGACGAGCGCGGTATCGATCATGGTCATCGGACTGAAATCCGAAAAACCGTTGTGATCTGTGTGAACGACGCTCGGCAGCGTGGAACCGAAGAAGTCTACGTCGTGCGTGAAGATGATGACAAAATCAACCTTCGAAACCTCAGGTGCTGGGCAGATGCTTGAGAACTGTTTCTTGCGATTCTGTGCGATCCATTTAGCTTGAGCGGGGGAGAGTCCGTAGGCGGAGAAAAATAACTGGCAGGCTGGGTCGGCGCTGGCGTTTTCCGGTTGGTAGTCGGGATACTCGTCGGGCTCTGTGGCCGCCACGGTATGAACGCTCGCGATTTCGTGAGACGGTTGCGGGTGAATGGCCGCGGCTGTCTCGACTGGTTTTGCAGTGCTGGGGACGGCGGGCGTCGGCACCGAGGGGGTCGGTGCCGGATGCGCGCCGCTCGGCTGCGGCGGAGCCGCAGCAGACTTGGTGTTCGCCATTTTTGCGGATGGGGCTGGCGAAGACGATTTTGAACTGGTGCTGGCCGAAGTGGACGTAAGAGTCGGAGCGTGCGGCGCGGAAACAGGTGCCGGGGGCGCTGGGGGTTGCGGCCTAGGCGCAGTGCTCGCGACGGTACCTGGCTTCCTGGCAGCAACGGGCGGCGGAGTTGATTTAGCGCTTACGGTTGTCACGGGTGCGACTGGAGATGACGTTACGGCTGGAGCCGAAGCAACCGAAGAGGACGAGGACACTGCGGCGGTGCGCACAACAGAAACTGGCGCTGGAGCCGGAATCGGAGCTGCAGCGACAGTCACTGCGGGTGCAGGAGCCGGCGTTGCCACAGGCGCTGCCGCCGACGCCGGAGTCGGAGCCGAAGCGACAGTTACTGCAGGTACTGGAGCCGCCATCGCCACAGGCGCTGGAGTCGAGACTTTGTCGGCACTCGTCGAGGCAGCAGCCGGATGTGTCGCGGCGCGAGGGGCAATTCGTTTTGCGATCGAAACATTCGATTGCGAATCGTTCGGATCAATGAAAGGCGGCAAATCCGGGAACGTACTCTCCTGCACGTAGCCTTCGGTGCCGTTGGCTGCGCGGATTTTCACATAACCCTTCACGCGCGCTGTGATCTCGACTGTTTCGCCACACTTGAGTTTGGCCGAAACGTCAAAACTGTTAAGCGAATCGTAAACCCAGATTCGATCCTGATTCGTATTGCACTTCATGGTGGCGCTGTCGCCCGCGAATGCGGGAGAAGCGGCCGAGGCACCTACAAGGAGGAAGATAACTCCCAGTCGGTTAATCATGTTGTCTCCAGGACGATTGCGGCGGGGCGTGCGGAATGAGTGGAAGCAGCGTCGTGAACGATGCATGCCCCAAGCCCAAGGTACGTGTCCCAAGTATGTAACGTTCAAGGCATTCAGTTTGCGGGACATGCGGAGCCGAGAACAACTGTACCCTTGGGCAGAAAACGAGCAGGCGAAAGTCGGGTGTTAGGCGTACTAAAGTACTTGGAGCTTAGTTCGCACAAGCAGTTGCTCTTTTGTGTGCAGAGGAGGATCACGATGCACTATGAGTTTCTGGTGGAAACATATGAGACCGAACGGATCAAGGTCGTTAGCACGTGGAGCGAATTTCGCGATGAAGAAATGCCTTTGCGCCCGAGAGCCGGCGATCCGCGCGGGCGCAGCGTGCATGAGCAGATGGTGCATCAGTGCGTGAGCGAGGACATCTGGATGGGCACGATGCTCGGCATCGATGTAGGCGCGTCGCCCTTACCAAAACCCGAGACCCGAATCGAATTTATCCGGCGTTATGCGAAGGACAGCGGTAAGCGGCTCAATGCATTGCGCCTCAAAGACGACGCGTGGTGGGAAGGAGAAACCAAATTTTTCGATGTGCCGCGGTCGCGCGCGTGGGTGATGACCCGCCGCATCGCGCACACGGCGCATCATCGTGGCCAGCAAATCGCAATGCTGCGCATGTTCGGCCACGATCTGCACAGCAATTATGGTCCAACAGCAGACACCGGCGGCCTGATGCAGAATCACGCCCCAACGATTTACGCGTATTCCAATTTGCAGACGTTGCTTGAGGGAGAATCCGCAGGGGGCCGCAAATCGCCGTTGCCGGGAGCCGGAGCAAATCCCGTAACCGAGCGGCCGGGCGAGAAATAGCGTCTAGTCAGCGGCTTTCGAAGTTTGCTTTTGGCTGAAGCGAGTCACTTCTTTCACCGCGCGATACGCTTGGTCGATCGCGGCACTTGTGTAAGAGAATGCACCAGCGTCGGAATTGGCAATCGAAATTCTGCCGAAGGGCTGCCGTCCGACCACGCACGGACGTTCATTTTCGGGCCAATTCGGATCGAAGAGTGAATTGTATTCATATGCGTAACCGTGCGGCCAGCGATTGACGGTGATGGCTTGAATGTCCCGCGCTGCATCGAAGCCACCTGGCGAAAGAATATGTTCAAGCTGGCTGCGAATATTGCGCTCGAACGTAGCGAACTGGGTGTGATAGAGCTCCATTCGCCCGGCAATTTGCTGGTCGCGCGCGGTGGCGCCCGAGCCGCAAGGAATTTTTTCCAGATGTAAAATGCAGGGGGCGTCCGGGCTGGATGGATATTTGTAATCGCCCATGCTCACGGGATAATCCATCTCGACCGTCGAGAAGAAACTGCCCGGGCATTTGATTCTTCTCACGCCGAGTTTTTTGAACGCGCTTGAGTTGCGAATCTGTACGTTCGTGTACACGAGCGGCACCTTAACTCCATATGCCAGCGCGTCTTTTTGTTTTCTCGATACGTCCGGACAGATATATGGAATCACCATATTCCAACAGGCGAGGATGCAGACATTTCCACGCACGCTGTGGGCGCGCCCGCCGCGAACGTAAGTAACTTCAACTTCCTTGGGATTATCTGGCTCCCCCATATTCGCCGCTTTCACCACCGTGCTGTTCAAGCGGACACGCACGCGGGATTTCGGATCGTCGAGAGCCGCATAATTCATTTTCGCGGTCACGATATCTTCCATCGTCGTGCCAGAGGCGCTGCCAGGGATTAGCGCGCGGACTAACAAGCGCGCAATGGACGCGTTGCCATCCGGAAAGTGATAGATGTAAGGTGCCCCGTCGTCGCGCTGCGTAATCTCCGCGCCGAGCCCCGGTCCGGGCGGCCCGGAAAGATCCATTCCGTCGAAGCCTGGGTAGCTCAAGCCCGCCAGATCGGCGGCAGGAACTGCATCGATTCCGACGCCATAGAGGCCGTATGTTTGCTTCTGCAGATACGGCAGCGCGTCGGCGTGGAGCTTGACGTATTTAAGCAGATAGTCCTTGTAGCTAGTCTTGGCGAGGAGGACCTTTTTTTGCGAGGTCGAAAGGTGCGGCAAATAGTCGACCTTTGCGGTATAAAGGCGTGTCAAATCCTCTTTCGCTTGATCGCTGAGCGGCGCCTTGCCAAAAAATTCTGACCACGGCAATTTGCCGCGACCAGCGACGAGAACGTCCTCACCAAACGTTTCTTTGTCGAAAAAGACTGAATCGGATTCCGACGGGTTCGGATCGACAGCTCGGTCGAAATATTTTTCAAATCGCTGAACATCTATCCCGAGCTCCTGGATCAGGTCTCTCGCGTGCTTGCTCCAACGATTGGGCGAGTCAATCGACTGGGTTCCGCCATAGCCGAGAAGAAGCCGGTCTGGCGTCTGGTATTCGTTACGCTTGGCATGGCCGCCAAAGTCATCGAGATTCTCGAGGATAAGAACTCGGGCGCTCGGCCCGGCGATTTTGCGATAGAAATAGGCCGCCGAAAGGCCGCTGATTCCTCCGCCCACGACGATTAAGTCGTAGCGTTCCTTATCCGGTGTGGCGTTCGGCCAAACTTTTCCGTCGCGCAGAGCGTGGCCGGCTTCCATCGCGGCATCCGAGGTACCGCGCATGCCGGTAAGCGTGGGCGGGTAATAATCAGGACTTTTTTCGGGCGCGAAGGGAGACTGCGGTATTCCGAGTGATTCAAGCCACTTCAAGTCGGGGGAAAAAGCAGCACCGACAGCGACGCTGAGTCCATTCAGAAAATCGCGTCGCGTGATGCGACGGTTCATACCAAGTTCATAGTCCGATTTCCCATCCGCCACGTCTCCCCCGTCGGATTTGACCACCAGGATGGCAAGGCGCGTCGAGCTACAAGACGAGCCTCCCTGGCTTTAGATTTCCAGCGAGAAAGCATACCGCGAGAATTCAAATTCGTTGGAAAGAATCTGTTGAGAGGCAACTCTGTGGTCAATTTCCAAATACTAAGTGGAGGGGCGTTTTCGCATGTGCACTTCCGTTCCGCCACGCTCGTAATGAATCTCGTCCATGAACTGCTTCATCAGCAGGATACCGCGACCATGTTCGGCGTCCAGATTCTCGGGCGCCGTTGGGTCCGGAACCTCGTCCGGATCGAAGCCCGGGCCTTCATCCCGAACAACCAGTGAAACGCCTAGGTCCTTTTCGCACTCGCAGCGAACATGGACTTTCTTTTTAGAGTCTTCGCGATTGCCGTGAAGGACGGCGTTTGCCAGCGCCTCCCGGAGCGCGAGTTCGATGGCGAATTCACTGCCTGGATCACAATGGAATTCCCGAATCTTGAGCATAAACTGATCAATGAAGGGTGAGATTGCGGCAATTTCACTCTTCATCGAAAGCTCCCAATGCAAGTTGCCGCCTCAAACCGAAAGTTGGCAGCATCTTACTGGTGCCGCGCGGCAGATTCAAGCGGCCCTGCGTTCGCACGCTTGATTGCGTGCGGCGGACCTAATTTCAGTCCAATTTCATAGTCACCGTAATGCGGTCGGTACGCTCTGCTGCAGCAAAAGCCAAACAGCGCCGGGTACCTCGCCGATGGGAGCAAATTCCGGGCGCGCTTCGTCCCATCGCGCCTAGGGAGCTTGGAGGATGTTAGACGAAAGTTCGGAGCCGCGCGACGAAACAATCTGTCGAAAGCTTCTGAGGACAGAGGACTTACAATTCTTGAGATTCGAGTTGGGGTTCTTCACCATTCCTGCCACAATGGACACTTACTATTACCGGTGAATTATCGAGCCAATGAGTTTAGGCTAGTCTTATTCAAAAATTGATGCTGGACTGGACCAGGAAAGAAGACTAGAATCCGGCCTCTTCGATGTCCTTGGCCCCTTCCTACGAGAGGTTATAAATGATCGCTGAAGCCGAGAAACAACAGTACCGCGGTGTCCTTTGCATTCATTGCCGTCAGCCCATTCCGCTTTCGGCATCGCAAGTTCGCAAAGAAAAGGAATTGAGAGAATCCGAACCGAACGAATTGACGGAATTGCGCTCCAGCTCGTTCAATCTGCGCTGCAGGGCTTGCCACGGAGAAGCGACGTATACCCCGGCTGATACGATCGATTGCGATGGAACGCCTCGAATGCGGAGCTCAGCAGCGCGGCGGAATCCTCTGCTGACGCCCGAGCCGAAGAATTTATCGCGAGCTGCCAACGGCTAGGACGCACTACTAACACCGAAACCGCCCGCCATTCGGAAAGTCACTGTACCGCCACTTGAATCGGCAGTAGTGTGCCCAAACTTATTCGTAGCGGCCAAAAGTACAAACAAGTAGTAGTTTGCGCCGGGTTCACCTGCAAGGTACTTCCACGCACCGTCCCACGCCGGCGAAATCTCAAAAATACAAAGCGCCCGATAAGCTCGTTTGAGTAAAACAGCAGCTACAGCAAACCATGTAGCTCAGGAAGAAAGGGCGGGTGACGGCTCCAAATTTACGCGGCACCTTCGTACAGGGCAAACCTTAGGCTTGGGTAGTACGCATAAAATAAAGCACTTCCGCGAAAAGTTGCGCTTGGCAAAAGCATTGCACACTAGCGAGCTCAAGCCGCCATGAACGCTCTAATACATACGAGGAGTGAAGACCAGAGGCGGCAGATGAACCGAATGCGACACGAAGCTGATACCGAACAACTGATTCCGAGCATCTTCTTTCTGCTGAAAAAGTGGGAGTCAATCACCTGGAACCGGGGGACTACCGTAATGAATTGGGACCAACTTGAGGGAAAGTGGAAACAGTATAAGGGCGAGGTCCGCGAAAAGTGGGGTAAGTTGACCGACGACGACCTTCACGTTATCGCCGGGAAGCGGGAGCAACTGATTGGCCGATTGCAGGAGCGTTATGGAATTGCCAAGGAAGTTGCTGCCCGCGAAGCTGACGAGTTCGTGAGAGCGCTGACCCAAGAAAACGAATTGGAACGGCGCGAGGATCGTGCCAAGGCTGCCCGGCAGCGCTGATCTCGATTCTACTGTTGTGGGAAGAAATCAGGCGTCGCGAGAGCAAACCCGGAGCCCAGGACTCCGGGCCTGCTCCGCGATACAGAGGATGCGAAAGGGACCCGTTTACATGAACCGCTCGACGATATCAGGTCTTATCTTGGCTGTCATTGGAATCATTCTATTTGCCCATCAGGATATCGCGCGGATCATGAAGAAGCGAACGGTGGTTCACGCGGCTGCCGTCCGGCGAAACGAGCCGGCGCAAACTGCGGAGCAGGCATTTCCTTTAGCGTCGCTACTTGCCGGTTTTTTATTCATGAGCGGGATCGGACTAGTCGCTGTGAGCGCGCATCCGATTGTTCCGCCGCCACGCCAGGAAAATCCTGACAGTTAAGCTTAAGTGATCCGGCCTGATTTAATCCTGAGTGCGGTATTCTTCCGGAACATCGTCCTCGGGAACTTCGTGGGTTTTTACTTCTGAAACGTCCGGATCAGGCGCGTTCTCGACACCACTGACAATTCCCGCTTCGAAGTCCTGCCCCTCTTCTGCCAGCTCTCGAACGCTCTCAGAATCGACATCCTCGATTCCAGACAGTCCCTGAATGTCACCCGACTGCCCGCCTTCGGCAGCCAATCCCACTCCCTGGCGAATCTGCGCGGTCGGCTGTTCGGTCAGTTGAGTGCTGCGAGTCCGACGCTTGCGGGCAGCGGACTTCTTTGTTTTCGCAGAAATCTTCGCTCGGGATGTAAGTTTGGTCTTGCGTGCCGGCTTAGTGGCTCTGGTGGTCTTTTTCTTGCGGTTTGGTTTTTTCCTAGCCATGCCCAAGTCTAGCACCGGCCGCATAGAGGCAGCAAAAGGCTTTGTGACGGCAGCTGGTTGGGTCAAGTACTCATACCCGGCATCAGAGTATAGTAGAGAGGGTGCGCCACGAGATTCAACAGCCAAGGAACAGGACTAAAACGCCGAATGGATGCCGAACGCGGCCCTCGAGGCCGAAGCAAACCTGAAAAATCCAAGCACGCATGGAAGCTCTTGCCGGATGTGTGGGAGCTTATCGAGCCACGCCGGGCTGTCCTGGCGCTCGGGTTCGGACTGATGCTCATTAACCGCATCGCCGGCCTCGTTCTTCCCGGCTCGACGAAATTTCTGATCGACAACGTCATCGGCAAACATCAGCGACAGCTACTGGTGCCGATCATCCTGGCAGTGGTCTGCGCAACTCTCGTGCAGGGTGTAACGTCGTTCGCGCTCACCCAGTTGTTATCCAAATCCTCGCAGCGGATGATTTCTGACCTTCGCATCAAGGTGCAAGCGCACATCGGCCGCTTGCCGGTAGCGTTTTACGACGCGAATAAAACGGGCGTGCTGGTCTCGCGAATCATGAGCGATGTGGAAGGCGTCCGAAATTTGATCGGCACCGGCTTGATCGAATTCGCGGGCGGAATCATGACTTCGATCTTCGCCTTGGTAGTGCTGCTGCGGATCAGCCCGAGCATGACGGCTGTGGCGGCGGTGGTGCTAATCGCATTCGCCATCTCTTTGAACAAAGCCTTCAAGACTATTCGTCCCCTTTTCCGGGCGCGGCCAAAACTAAATGCCGAGGTCACAGGTCGCCTCACGGAATCCTTGGGCGGCGTTCGTGTGGTGAAGGGCTACCATGCAGAAGAGCGCGAAGGCAAAGTCTTCGCCGGTGGTGTTCATCGCCTGCTCGACAATGTGATTAAGACGCTAACGATGACCTCGCTGATGAGCCTCTCGTCCACGGTACTCATGGGGCTCGTTAGCGCCGTGATCATGTTTCTCGGGGCGCAGAAGATTCTCTCCGGGACGATGACGCTCGGCACCTTCATCACGTTTACGATTTTTCTTGGCATGCTCATTGCGCCGCTGGCGCAGATTGTCACCATCGGCCCGCAGTTGACGGAAGCGATTACAGGACTCGAGCGCACTCGCGAAGTATTGAACGAAAAACCGGAGGACGAACATCCCGACCGGACAATCGTTTTGGACCGTGTCATCGGCTCCGTTGTTTTCGAGCATGTGGATTTTTCCTACGACACGGGCAAACCTGTGCTCCATGACGTTACTTTCGATTCGGCGCCCGGCACCGTGACGGCCCTCGTGGGGCCATCCGGCGCGGGCAAATCCACGATTATTGGACTCATTGCGGCGTTTTACGTCCCGACGAGCGGACGCGTGCTCGTGGATGGTTACGATCTCGCGCACGTTCGGCTCGATTCCTACCGCACGCAGCTTGGGGTTGTGTTGCAGGATACGTTCTTATTCGATGGGACGATTCGCGAGAACGTCGCGTTTGCGCGTCCTGATGCGACCGAAGATGAAATTCTTGAGGCGTGCCGAATCGCGCGCGTGGATGAATTCGCGGAAGGATTTGAGAACAAGTACGACACGGTGGTAGGCGAACGCGGCGTAAAGCTTTCCGGCGGACAGAAGCAACGCGTCTCAATCGCGCGGGCGATTCTGGCAGACCCGCGGATTTTGATCCTGGACGAAGCCACGTCGAGTCTCGATTCCGAATCTGAGGCGCTCATCCAGGAAGGACTGCGCTATCTAATGCGCGGACGCACAACGTTTGTCATCGCTCACCGGCTATCCACGGTACGTCGCGCTGATCAGATATTAGTGATTGAAGCAGGACGGATCGTCGAACGGGGCACTCACGAATCGCTTTACGCTACGGGCGGCCGCTATTTCGAGCTGTACACCAAGCAGCACGGCGTCGAAACGAACTTGTTATTGGCGCCCGGCGAAAGTAATTCGTCGCTTGAGGAATCAGAAATCGCAGACAACGAGCCTGCGTCCTCAGGACAGGGCGATACTGATCTTCCTAACGCCATTCGGCTTCTTCGCGGGCCCGGCAACTAAATCCACAGTCAATATCGTCGCCTCGGATCTCCGCTTACACGCAGGTCGCGCTCTAAGGCTTCAGTCTCTGAGTGGCAGCAACCCGGTGCGCTCGAAGTTGTTTCAATTATATACCGCATCGCGGACCCGCTGTACAATCGCGCCTCCTCGCCAGCTTACTGTAAGTATCGGGAGGCCCCCATGGTCGCGCGCGTCACGCACTATCGCATTCGTCACGGCAAGCTCGACGAATTTACCGCTACTCTTCAATCGCTCACCGCCGCGATCGACAAGCTAAAAGGATTTCGCGTCCTATTGGTATTGCGAGGCGAAGAATCCTCCAGCCAGGACGCCATGGCAATTTCGATTTGGGATTCTGCTGCGGACATGAAAGATTGCGACAACGATACCTTCTATTACCACGTGCTTTCGCAATTGATTGGTTGCTGCGAAAGTTTTTCGCCGATGCACGAACAGGACGTGTTAGTCAGCAAGTTCCCGAATTCCTAGAAACGCGCTAACGAGCAGGAAGCGTCGATTGGAAGGTATGGTGCCGGAGGAGGGACTTGAACCCACACGGGCCGTTAAGCCCACCGGATTTTGAGTCCGGCGCGTCTGCCAGTTCCACCACTCCGGCACGTGTTGCGAATGCGTGGCGCTTCTGAGCGCCATCATTCGGGACAACGTTGAATGTATCGCTTGTGACTAGTGCTGGTCAAGCAGCGGGGCTACCAAACAATCCGCAGCCCGTTTCCGATTTACGCTCTCCGTATTCATCCGCGTTGCACTATGTGCTATATACTCCCGCACCGATCCTTCGGCACGATGTGGCCGGCACTTAACCGCACAACTACGAAGGATACCAGGAGGAAAAGTATGTCCTCGCGATCCGTTGTGAAATTCCTAGCGACCCTGATCATCCTTCTCTGCGCCGCAGGTGCGAAAGCGCAGCAGATGCCGAATCCGTACGGCGCGCCTATCTCCCTCGAGAACGCGAAAAAGGCTGCCGCGGCTGCGATTGCGGAAGCGCGAAAAAATAATTGGACGATGGCCCTCGCCATAGTCGATCCCAATGGCACGCTCGTTTATTACGAGAAGATCGACAACACGCAGATCGGAAGCGCGCAGGTGGCCATCGCCAAGGCGCGCTCCGCGGCGATCTTCAAGCGCCCGACGAAATGGTTTCAGGACCAGGTTGCCAAAGGCGGCGAAGGTACGCGGTATCTGGGACTCGAAGGTGCGGTTCCGCTCGAGGGCGCCGTCCCCATTGTGATGGAGGGCAAAATTGTCGGCGCCATTGGAATGTCCGGTGGTACCTCCACGCAGGATGCCCAATGCGCACAAGTCGGTGCCGACGCGCTGAAATAGCCCGCGCGATTACTTGGCTTCTTTTGCTGTGGCTCTCGAAATGAGTGGCCCAATCGTGGTGTCCCATATTGTGCGTGAAAAGAACCAGTTCCCTTCCACGCCACAAAAAATCGTATCTACGTCTTGGGGGTACCATTTATCGAGGAAGCCCGGAAAGCGCACGTAACCACGCCGGACGGCAGGGTCGTAGCAGTAGGACACTACGTAGAAGGGCCGTTCGGCCGAGCGCTCCGTATAGAACGAGATCTGGTATCGTGGAAGTCGATTTGGTGGTTCTGCGATCGCGCCACGAGACCACTGGACGATGAATCCATCAGCCTCGTTCGAGCTTGTTCCCGGCCCGGTCCAGAGATTGAAACTATCTAGAATTCTGGAATCGGTGATTTCGATCGCGGTGGCTAGGTTTCCACCAGTGACCGTAATCTTGGTTGTCTTTTCTTTTGCCGCCAGCCTTGCGGGAACGACAGACATCGCTGCGAGAACAAAAGTGGCGGTGAAAATTCCCTTCATAGCCGCCTCCCGTTATTTGCATCCATACTACTCGCAATTTCGCGGATTTCCAGATAACTGTCGGAACGAGGATTATTACCAATCATTTCGGTGGCGTCCCTCAATTCGACTGCCCACGATTAGGACTTTCGTGCGCGGGCGTGGGCTTGCGCGTGAAATTTTGCGGGTTCAACAATCGCTCGATAGACTCGCCCGCGCCCAATCACGTGCTCGCCGGCCCTCGCTTCCACCTCGAATATCATGAAGCGTCCCTTGTTCTCCGCCAGGCGGGCGGTCGCTCGAACCGACGTTCCTTCCGGCACCGCTTTCAAATGGTCCACTTCAATTCGCGTTCCAACGGTAATCGCTCCAGCAGGTAGTTCAGCCTGCACCGCCTCGGCCGCTGCAACCTCCATCATACCGATCATCGCCGGAGTAGATAGCACAGCCGGCAACCGCGGGTCATAATGTGCGAGAGTCCATTCGCGCGGGATAATCTTCTCGATGGCGGCCTCGAGGCCTATACGCGGGCGTTGTTCCTGGGTCGGGCGCGACGAGTCGGCGCTCTTGCCAGAGCGGCCAACTTTCTCGCGGCTCTTTGATTTTCTGGGTGATTTCTTGGAATCGTCGGGCCGTTTCATCAGGAAGGTTCGCGCGTGGCGGCTCCAGCCGGGCCTCGCACACAGCGCGGATCGAGGAAGCTGTGAGCGAATTCCGCCATCGTAATCCCTAGCTGGCTCCACAGCCGTTGCTTGAGCCCGCGATAGTCCTGCGAGCCGCTGAAAATATCGCGCATCAGATCGCGAAACGTCGGAGAGTAATTGATCAGCTGCACCATCCGGGTGGTGATCGCGCCGCCAAGAAAAGTGCCACGAAACACCTTGCGAGCAATATTCGCCGCGAACTCCAGATCTGCCGAGAATGCAGCACGCAATCGCTCGGGATACGACTGCGGCTGTCCCTCGGCAATTGCCTGCGCGAGCAGATCGCCCGAACGCAGCGCGTAGTAAAGCCCCTCTCCAGTGATCGGGTCGACGCAAGCAGCCGCATCGCCCGCCAACGCCCAATTCCTTCCTGCAATCCTGCGGCCGCGAATCGTCTGCGCTTGTGGCGAAGGTAATACGTGGCTGTAGAGCTGCGCGCCTTCCATCGGAATATTTTCTTTGGAGATAAAATCTTCGAGATGCCGGCGCAATTCCTGGCTCGACGTCTGGCCTAGTTTCGCGCAGATGCCGACCGAAATGTGGTCGGCGCGCGGAAATGACCAGAGGTAACCTTCAAATTGTCTTAGGAATTTAACTTTCAGGATATCTTCTTCCGTGGGAACGAAATAGCCAAGCGTCATTTCCAGATCTCGCGCGCCGAGAGCCGTCGTCTCCGGAAGCAATTGATTGCGCGCCCCGGCGGCCAGCACCGCGAAATCTGCCTCGGCCTTCGTTCCGCCACCGATAGATAGCTTCACCTTGCCGCCGTTCGTATCAATTTCAGTGATGCGTGAGCGAATAGCCGTGCATCCTGCCGCCACAGCTCGTTCCAGTAGCAGCCCGTTCAGAATCTTCCGCGCATAAATCACGATCGGATTGTTCATTTGGAAGCGAGCCCGATGACCGCGGCTCGAGATCAGCTCCGCCGTGCGAATGATTTTCTTCGGATGCGGAGTGTCGAGCAGAAAAGGGTAAGTTGCGATGGCCTTATGCGTTAAGCCGCCACCGCACGGCTTCTCCCACGCCAGCCGCTCATCGAAAATCGTTACTTGAAATCCGGCGGTCGCCAGCCGCTCGCCACAGAGCGCACCGGCAGGCCCGCCTCCGACGATTGCGATTTGTTTCATTCCGCGGGTCAGGTTAGTGGGAACACCGACGCAATCAACCAAGCGCCGAGTATAGCACCAAAAAGTGCGGCAGCTGGGGCAGAGCCCGTGCGCCGCCGTAACGAATCGGTACCTAATCTCTGCAAGACGGAAAACACTGCCAGGACGGTTACCAAAAGCAGAATCAACACTTGGCCATTCACCAGCTCGTAGTATGCAAATACACAAACGAGCCAGATCTCGAGCCGCAGCGCAATCGCAAACACAAATCGGAATGTGCGGCGCTTACCCGAATTCACTGGCCCGAGCACCACTTCTTCAGCGTACGCAAAAATCCACAGGATCGGCACCAACGCGCATAACCGCAGCCACCGCGGCGAATTAAGCCAGCCATCCGTCAGCTGCCAGTTCAGCCACGCCCCAACCGCGAGGGTCGTACCAATGCCTAGTGTCGCAGCTGCGAGTTTCATCGCGACATCGATCGAAAAGGTCGCCCGAGCGTTCGCGCGATTCAAAATGAGCATTAGTGCCCCGAAGATCAGAAGCAAAGACGCAAGATAGTCGCCTGAATACATGTGCAGTGATTTCAGCGGAACGAACAGAGTCAATAACAGCACGCCTGTCAGCGCGCAGATAATTCCTTCGACTAGAATCAGCGCGCGGCCGGGCAAGCGGTTAGATAAATCGATCTGTGCATCGTCACCTAAATCAGTCACCGATTCAGAATCCGCCCGTTTCCGAACAGCTCGAAATATCTGAACAAACATCAGGACAACAGCGCTAGCAGTGAGCGGAAAAAGTAGGCCAAGCCCGATCAACCCAAGCACGGCTCCCGCCAGGCGCCGCCGGCCAAAATTGAAGGTTTCGAAAGTCGCAAAATCGAGGTTCAATGTAAGCGTTTCGGGCGCAACGTTCGGAAACAACGCCCGCATCGCCCATAGCTCTGACCGATGAGCGACGCGGCGATCGAGCAACACGCTCGTGTGCGTCGTAAACGGAATACGTTCCAAATCAAACGCGCGCAACTGCGCGAAGTCCTCGGGCGCGTGCCGTTCGCCTCCGGCAGCCGCCTCCAAATCTTTTGCTTCCTTAGCAAGGGGCGGGATGTCAAATTGCGCCGTAAATACGAGTAGATTTGCAGGCATTCGCAACGGCAGATTCATCGGCGCCGGTGAAATCGCGATCGTCGCAAGCACGGGTTCGCGATCGGCCATGCGAATCGCGATCGCAGCGCCCATCGAATGCCCCACGAGCACCGTCGTGCGCGGGTCAATCTTGTCAGCGCGAATCAAAGTTTCGACCGCAGCGGTTGCGCATAGCTGCGAGCGCGGGAATGTAAATGGTTCGCGATTGTCGCCATGGCCGGGCAGATCCAAGGCGTAGGTTCGCAAGCCGTGCCCCGCGAAATCTTCGCTCAAGTAGGTCATCACCCTGCGATTCGCAGAGAGTCCGTGAAGCACAATCGCAAATCCAGCAGGACTCACGTCCGCCGGTGGATCGAACTCGGTAATCGGAACCCGGCAGCTGACCGCATCCAGCACGAAATCTTTTCTCGGCAGTTCGGCGCGCCGGATCCACGCCACTCCCAACAGCAGGCAGATCGCTCCCCCAATCGCTAGCGCAAGCTCCCAGAGCTTCATCGCTTTGAGCCTGCCATTTTTAAGCGCATGTTAGAATGGTGTGTTTGCAACCAAGTGGCGTAGTGAATGGGGAGAACAGAGACTTGGGCTGCGTAATTTCTCAAGATGAATTGATTCTCCGACGCAGCGAGTGGAAACGCAACGGCAAGCGCGTTGTGTTTGCGAGTGGCGCTTTCGACCTTTTGCATCCCGGCCACGTTCGCCTGCTCGAGCAAGCGCGCTCGTACGGCGATATCGTCGTGGTCGGCATTGAGAGCGACGCGAGCTCGCACGACAGCCACGCTTCCCTGCCCGGACGGCCGCGGCGGCCGATAACACCATCCACCGAACGTGCTGAAATCGTTGCCGCGCTGGCCGCCGCGGATTTTGCCGTCGAGTTCGATCCGAATTCCTCGCCAGCCCTGATAGTTCGACTCGCGCCCGACGTTATCGTCAAAGGCGGCAATCCTGCCTCCGATAAAGCAGCGATTCAGCACGACGAATCATCTACATCGGCGGCGAGCAAAGTGATTCGCATTCCTCTCGAGCCCGGCCACTCGACCGAGCGCTTGATCGAGCGCATCAAAAATCTCAACGCATGATTCTTTCCCTGGTATCTGAGCTTCTCGCTCGGGTGGGTCGCCGGCCCGTCGTCGAAGAAGCGGTCGACACGCTGCGCCGCAGCGGCGGTTTCGTGCGCCTCGATGGCCTTACTGACCCCGCCAAGACTCTCGTCGCGACTCTCGCCGCTACCGAACTTGGCCGCCCCGCCATCTTCATCGTCGAGTTGAACCAACGCGCCGAGGCGCTCGTCGAACCGCTCCGCTGGTTTTATCGCGCCGTCACAGGCAAGCCGGGCCATCGCGTGGTCCATCTTCCCGCCCTCGAAGTTCTGCCTTATGACGGCCGTTCGCCGCACGCAGAGATTTCCGAGGATCGTGCCGTCGCGCTCTGGCGGCTTGCGAATGGCGAGGCCGACCTGATGATCGCGCCCGTGCAGGCGGCTCTTTGGCGAATGCGCGAGTCCGACTTCTATCGCCATCTTGCCCGGGCGATCGAGCGCGACCAGGACATTCCTCATCGCGACCTTCTCGATTTCCTCACCAGCGCCGGCTACGACAAGCAAACCACTTGCGAAATGCCCGGCCAATTCTCCGTTCGAGGCGGCATCATCGACGTCTTCTCGCCGGAAGCACCGCAACCCGTCCGCATCGAACTGCTCGGTGACACGATCGAATCCATCCGCGCCTTCGATCCCAATACCCAGCGCTCGACGAATCCAATGGAACGCGCCACGCTGCTGCCCCTTACGGAATTTCCCAGGCGCGCCGAAGTGTTGCAACGCCTGCGCGTCCCGGCAGCCTCCGGCCGCGAAGATGATGAAGCTCCGCCAGGCTTCTATCCCGGCTGGGAATTTCAGGAAATTCTGCTCGAGGATCGCAAATCCACTCTCTTCGATCTCGCCGGCGATCCGCTCATAATTGAGGACGAGCCTTCTCTTTTGAAGGCTGCCATCGAAGAATACCGCGGGCGCTTGCGGGAATCTTTCGATGGATCCGAAAGCCCGCTCAGCGAACCGCCGAATCGTTTCGTCTTCGACGATGAAGAATGGTCGCTCGCTATGCAGCTCGCGCCGCGCCTGGGAGTGGAACATCTCGGCGTAACAGCTGAGGGCGCCTCGCAACGCACGCTGCAAACTCAGCCTACCACTCGCTATCACGGCAACGTCGCCGCCTTCATGTCCGAAGTCCGAGAAAAGCTCTCGACCGGCGAACAGGTGATGGTGTCAGCCGCCTCCACCGGCGAACTCGAACGCCTCGCCGATATCTGCCACGAATATGAAGTTCCCTATCGACTGGGCGAGCTTGAAGAAAATGTCACTCTCAGCCGGCTCGCCGAAGAATCGCACGGCGGCAACGTACCCGGCATGATCCTGATCAAGGCGCCCACCAGCGAAGGCGTTGTGATCCCCGAAGCGAATCTCACGATCTACGGCAACACGGATCTTTTCGAAACGCTTCCGCCTCCATCGCAACGCGCCCGCTCGCGCCCAAAAACCGCGAGCTTCTTCAGTGACTTTTCCGATCTCAAGCCCGGCGATTTTGTCGTCCATGTGGATCACGGCATCGGCCAGTTTGACGGCCTGCGCCAGGTCGCCGTCGAGGGCGCGAACGGCGAATTCATGCTTTTGCACTACGCGGAAGACGCCAAACTTTACGTCCCGCTTGCACGGCTCGATCTTATCCAAAAATACAATGCGCTCGGCGGCGCCACTCCGGCCCTGGACCGCCTCGGCACGACGATCTGGGAAGCGCGCAAGACGCGCGTCCGCAAATCCGTCAGCGACATGGCGGAAAAGCTTCTCGAGCTCTACGCCGAGCGCAAGATGGCCACCGGCCACGCATTTCCGCCCGATTCGAACTGGCAGCGCGAATTCGAAGATGCCTTCGAATTTGAAGAAACCACAGATCAGCAGAAAGCTATCGACGACGTGAAACGCGACATGGAATCAACGCTTCCGATGGATCGGCTTCTCTGCGGTGACGTCGGCTACGGCAAGACGGAAGTTGCCATGCGCGCCGCCTTCAAAGCCATCGCGGATTCAAAACAGGCTGCTATCCTCGCTCCCACCACCGTGCTCGCATTTCAGCATTACGAAACTTTTCGTCGTCGCTTCGCTGCATTTCCCGTCCGAGTCGAAATGCTCAGCCGTTTTCGTTCGGAGAAAGAACAAAAAAAGATCCTCGACCAGGTCGAAGAAGGCAAAGTGGACATCGTCATCGGCACTCACCGCCTCCTCTCGAAGGACATGAAATTCCAGGATCTCGGCCTTCTGGTCGTCGATGAAGAGCAACGCTTCGGCGTAGCCCATAAAGAGCGCTTGAAAGAAATGCGCAAGAATGTGGACGTCCTCACTATGTCTGCCACTCCGATTCCCCGCACCTTGCACATGTCGCTCGTAGGCTTGCGCGACATGAGCGTCATCGAAACGCCGCCAAAAGATCGCCTGGCCATCCAGACGACCGTCGCGCCGTTCAGCGAAACGCTCGTGCAGCGTGTAATCCAGGAAGAACTCGCCCGCGATGGGCAAGTCTTCTTTGTTCACAACCGTGTCGAGTCGATCGAATCTCTCGCCTCCATGATCACGCGCCTCGTGCCAAAGGCGCGCGTCGTGATCGGTCACGGACAGATGCGCGAAAATGAGCTGGAAAAAGTGATGCTGCGGTTCGTCCGCGGCGAGGCAGATGTCCTCCTCTCGACCACAATCATCGAGAATGGCCTCGACATCCCGCGCGCCAACACGATCATCATCAACCGCGCCGACCGCTTCGGCCTCTCCGAGCTGTACCAGTTGCGCGGGCGCGTCGGCCGGTCCAACCAACGCGCCTACGCTTACCTGCTCATTCCAACCGAATCCGCGCTTACCTCGATCGCGCGCCAGCGTCTCGCCGCGCTTAAAGAATTCAGCGACCTCGGCGCGGGCTTCCGCATCGCCGCGCTCGACCTCGAGCTCCGCGGCGCGGGCAATCTGCTTGGGCGCGAGCAGCACGGCCACATCGAAGCCGTCGGCTTCGACATGTACTGCCAGATGATGGAGCGCGCCGTCGCCGAACGAAAAGGCGAGGCGCCTCCGCCGGAACGCCGCGCCACACTAAACCTCGGGCAGGAAATCCGCATCCCACCTGAGTACATCGAGAGCGAGAACTTGCGCCTTCGCATTTATAAGCGAATCGCTGGAGTCGCCTCCGACGCGGACCGCGTAGAAGTTCGCCGGGAGTTGGCTGATCGTTTCGGTCCTCCGCCGCCCGCGGTCGAAAATCTGCTCGAATACGCGGTTTTGAAAGCGATGGCGGAAAAAATGCTCGTCGCTACGATCGATCGCCGGCAAGACCAGATCGCGATTAAGTTCTACGACGACACTCCGCTCGGACCCGACCGCCTCGTGAAATTGGTGAGAAAACGCCGCGGGATGCGCCTCGACCCGACCGGCGTCCTCTGGTTCGACTGGAAGGGTGACGCGGGCGGGCCAATGGCGGCGGCCAGAAACGTATTGCAACAACTACAATCGTAGGTCTACACTTTCGCTTGAAGGAATAAAATGAAACTTCGCACTCCGCAGTTATTGGAATTTATCGCGCTTATAGTTCTCGTGCTGGCGCTGCCCTTGTCAATCTTCGCTCAGCAACAGCCGTCCACTGTTATCAAGCCCCCGCCTCCTCCAACGCCGGCTCCCGCTGCTGCCGCGCCTGCGGCTCCCGCCCATCACGGAGTGATCGCCGAAGAAATCGTTGCGCGCGTCAACAACGACATCATTTCACTCACTGACTACGGGAAGGCCGAAGAAGCGCTTCGCCACGATGTTAGAGAAGAATGCCAGGCCTGCGCGCCGGAACGCGTCGAAGCGATGTACAAGGACAAGCAAAAGGACTTGCTGCGCGACTTGATCGATCAGCAGCTTTTGATTCAACGCGGCAAAGATGAGGGTATCAGTGTTGAAGCCGAAGTGATTAAACAGCTGGACGAGGTCCGCAAGCAGAACAATTTGGCATCGTTGGACGATCTCGAAAAGGCCGTCGAAAGCGAAGGACTGTCTTGGGAAGATTACAAGTTGCAGTTTCGAAACCGCCTGCTGACCCAGGAAGTGATTCATCGCGAAATGGGAAACCGGATCGTGATCGGTCACGACGAAGTGAAGCAATATTACGATGCGCATCAGAAAGACTTCGTAAAGCCGGAGCAGGTGGAGCTGGCCGAGATTTTCTTGGACACTAAGGACAAGACTCCGCAGGAAATTGAAACCATCGAGCAAAAAGCCAACGACTATCGCAATCGCGTCATAAAGGGCGAAGAGTTCAGCGAAATTGCCAAGCGCTACTCGGAAGGCAGCACAAAAGACAAAGGCGGTGTTCTGGGAACATTTGAGCGCGGCCAGCTATCGAAACAACTCGAAGATGTGGTCTTCAAAATGGATAAAGGCCAGATAACCGAGGTCATCCAGACCAAAACCGGCTTCGAAATTCTCAAAGTAATCGACCACTTCCAAGCCGGTCTGCAACCCGTTGACAAAGTAGAGACCGAAATTATGAACAGAATCTACATGCAGAAGATGCAGCCGCAGATGCGCGAATATCTGGCACGGTTGCGGGAAGAAAGCTATGTCACGGTGAAGCCCGGGTTCACCGATTCGGCCGCGGTCCCCGGAGCAAGCGTGATCCAGGAAGTTGCGCCTACCCCTGACGCTCAGCAGAAGAACAACAACGGCAAAAAGAAAATCAAGCCGAAGTTGAACACCTGATGAAGAGCTTTTACGTATCCAGCCTTCAGGACGGACAGGCAGTCACTTCCCTTTTCCTCGTGCGCGAAAAGGAGATTCGCACTTCTCCCCGCACCGGCTCGTCCTGGCTTCAGCTTGAGCTTTCCGACCGTACTGGAACCATCTCCGCCAAGATGTGGGAGAACTTCACCGCGATCGTAAGCACGTTTGATCGCGATGACGTCGTGCAGATTCGCGGCCGTGTGAAACTTTATAACGGCCAGAAAGAACTCGCGCTCGAAGCCGTGATTCCCTCTGCGGAACACGACTACGAGCTGGCCGATTTCCTTCCTCACACGAAATATGACGTGGAAGAGCTCTACTCGAAGCTGCGCGCCGCAGTGGGGCAGATGACGAATCCCTATATGCAGCAGCTTCTCACCAGCTTCATCGCCGATCCCGCCATCGCTCCAAAGCTGAAACGCGCTCCCGCCGCCATGACGATGCATCATGCGTTCATCGGCGGGCTCCTCGAACATATCGTCAGCCTGATTGGCCTCGCGCGAGCGATCTCCGAGCACTATCGCGAGCTCGATGCCGACTTGCTTCTCACGGGCGTGGTTCTTCACGACATCGGAAAAATCGAAGAATTGCGTTATGCGCGCGGCATCGAGTACTCCACTGAGGGCCGCCTACTCGGCCACATAATGATCGGCGCAGGAATGGTCCAAGAACGAATCAAGGCGATTTCCGGATTCCCTGCCCCGCTCGCCGTTCTCGTGGAACATCTGATTCTCAGCCACCACGGCACGCGTGAATTTGGCTCTCCGACGCTGCCGCAAGTGCGCGAGGCCGTGGCGCTCAATTTCATCGATGACTTCGATTCCAAGATGGCCGCGATGGGAGCAACGATCGATTCTATCTCGGGAGATGATGAGTGGACTGGACGCAACCCGTCCCTCCGGCGCGCCCTGCTTCATGGGGCGAAGTATTTGGGCAAGAACTTCGCGAATTCTGTTACCGTGGACGAAACCACCAAAAAGACTTGAGCACGACAAACGGGCTGCTGTGACTGAAGAAACTTCAAAAACACATTCTCCGCGCCGTTCGGTTCTCGATCTCGCGCCGCTCGAACTCGACTGTATGAATACGCTCTGGCCGATGGGCGAAGCAACGGTGCGCGAAATTCGAGATCGCCTCGCCGAGCGCCGCCCTCGCGCTTATACAACGATCATGACGATCATGGATCGCCTCGCGCGCAAAGGCGTGGTTGAGCGCCGCAAAATCGGTCGCGCCTATACGTATCGCGCTAACTTGACGGCGGACGAAGCACGCGCCCAAGCATTGGGGCAGGTTGTGGACAATTTTTTTGGCGGTTCCAAGGAAGCGCTGATCGCCCAGCTCAACGGAGTCTTGCCCGCTGCTCGAGTCGAATCGGCGTACCCTACGGCTCCGCGTGCGCGTGCGGCTGCCGCAGCTGCGCGTGGTGGGAGCGCCTCGCCGGATGCAATCGCGGCCCCTGCGTCGTCTCCGCGTTCCAGCCCAGCCACGACACGTCGGCCAGCAGGACGCCGGGTTCGCGCCGGTAGCACACCGGATACCGAGCAAATCGACGACACTCTTCTCTAACTATGTTTCCTTCAGAATTTACTATCCGCGATCGCGCTATATTCCCTGCCACGATCCTCGCGCCGATGGCCGGCGTAACGGATACCGTTTTTCGCCGCGTGATTCGCGGCCTGGGTGGCTGCGGCCTTATCATGACCGAGTTCACCAGCGCCGAAGGACTCACGCGCAATTCGGCCCGCACCCTGCACTATCTCTACTTCGACGACGACGAGCATCCCATCGCCGCGCAAATCTTCGGCTCGGATCCAAAGGTGATGGCTTCCGCTGCCGCGCTCACAGAAGACCTTGGCTTCGACCACATAGACATTAATCTCGGCTGCCCCGTGAAAAAAGTCGTGAAATGCGGCGGGTCCGGCCTTCTCCGCGATCTTCCGCATCTCGAAGTTCTTTTCCGTGCAATTCGCGCCGCCGTCCACATTCCTCTCACTGTCAAGATTCGATCCGGGTGGGACGAAAAGAATATCGTCGCAGTCGAAGTAGCCCGTATGGCAGAACAGGTCGGCGTGGAAGCAATCGCCATTCATCCACGCACCCGCATGCAGGGCTATAGCGGCGCAGCCAATTGGAATGTAATACGCGATGTGAAACAAGCGGTGCGCATTCCCGTCATCGGCAATGGCGACATTCGCACGCCGCAAGACGCCGTTCGCATGATTAGCGAAACCGGATGCGACGCCGTGATGATCGGCCGCTCCGCGTCATCGAACCCGTGGATCTTTCGCCAGATCGCGCAATACGTTGCCACGGGACGCTACGATGAGCCCACCGAACTCGATCGCTATCACTTGCTTTCCGGATATTTCCGCAGCCTGATCGCAGCCGAAATGCCAGATGCGGTCGGCAAAATGAAGCAGTTCGCCAGCCTGTTCACCCACGGCGTTCGCAACGGCTCCGAACTTCGCCATTCCGTGCATCACGCTCGATCCGCGCCCGAAATCCTCGATCGCGTAGACGCCTTCTTCGCAAATCTAACAACGTCGTCCGCCGACTAAATCGCCGCTCAACGCCGGCCAAAACCACCGCTTCCGTCAGTAGGGGCACGGCACGCCGTGCCCGCCCGACCAGACGAGATGCGTTACCCAACGAGCAGGTTCTCGCACCAGAGAAGTCTTTCCTTTTTGGGGGATTCTGATGAAGCAAGCAATGAAATTCCAACTAAGTTGAAGTCTACCTCCCTCTGCCTTCTCATCCTTTCAATTTCAAATTAAGATTTTCAATTCGAAACTTGAAATTCGCCTCTACGCTTCATCCCGCGTGATCAAAAGCTGCTTGTAAGCCTCCCGCCGCGTCAACCCCCGCTCCCGCGCCGCCACCTTCAACGCCGACTTCGTATCCACCCCTCGTTCCAGCGCGATTTCTTCCACGCGTCTCGCAAGCGGAACAGCCGCAGTCGAATTACCCGCCCCGCCTTCAACATGCGACGCCGCCTCATCCGGAGGCGCAATCAGCAGCGTGATTTCCCCGCGCGGCGCTTTCTTTCTCAGGGTCTCTAGCAGCGTCCCGATTCGGCCGCGCATGAACTCCTCGTACAGCTTCGTCACCTCGCGCGCCACCACGGCCGCCCGGTTGCCCAGAATTTCCAGCGCATCTTCAAGCGTGTCGAGCAATCGGTGCGGCGCCTCATAAAGCACAAGCGTTCGCTCTTCGCCGGCCAGCTCTCGCATCACCTTTCGCCGCTCGATCGGCTTCGACGGCAAGAATCCAATAAACGCGAACTCCTCGATCGGCATTCCCGATGCGGCAAGGGCTGCCACAAACGCCGAAGCCCCTGGCACTGGCACCACCCGAATCCCGTGCCGCAGGCACAGACTCACTAAGTGGTGGCCTGGATCAGAAACCACCGGAGTACCCGCGTCGCTCACCAACGCCACTTTGGCCCCCTGCTCCAGGTCAATCACGATCTCAGCCGCTCTCGTGATCTCATTGTGCTCGTGATAACTCACCAGGCGCTTTTGAATATCGAAATGCGCCAGCAGCTTCATCGTCTCGCGCGTATCCTCGCACGCAATCAGGTCCGCTTCCTTCAGGACGCGAAGCGCGCGAAGCGTAATGTCCTCGAGGTTTCCGATGGGCGTCGCCACGAGATAAAGACAACCCGCCCCTTGCTCATCGATTTTTGTTGTTTTCGCCATTTGTCCGCCTCAAGAGACTATGCCCACGCGCACCATCTTGCAAGCTGCCGCCATCGTCTGTCGTCTCGCCGGCGGTGGCGCTTACGACCCGCACGGGCGGCTACTGGCTCACTCATGCTAAAATTTTGTGTTACCTGAAAGTCGGGGGAGGAACTCCGCTTTGCCTTTATATGAGTACAAGTGCGAGAAGTGCGGCCATCGCTTCGAGAAAATCGAAAAGCACTCGGCCTCTGAGATTAAGAAGTGCCCCAAATGCGGCGCCAATGCACCGCGGCAGATCTCAGCGTCGGGGATTCAGTTCAAAGGCTCCGGCTGGTACGTGACGGACTATGCGGCCAAAGCTGCGTCGTCATCAACGAGCGAAGGCGACGGCGCCTCGTCGAAGTCCGAAAAGTCGGAAAAATCCGAGAAGTCGGAGAAATCGGAAAGCAAATCGAGCGAGACTAAGTCGTCCGAAAAATCTTCGAGCGAAAAATCCACTTTCAAGAAGGACAAAAAGTAGCGGCCTTTGCGCTAGGCAACCGCTACAGCTTTAATCCCTGTAAATATATCCGAAATTCAGCCCCGAACTCCGAGTTCTTCAGCGCGATCTCGACCGTAGCTTTCAAAAATCCAAGCTTGTCTCCCGCGTCGTGCGTCTTCCCGTCATAAACCCACGCGTACAGTCCTTGGTGTTTCTTTCCCGCCAGCTTCCGCAGTCCATCCGTCAGCTGAATCTCGCCACCCGCGCCCGGCTCGGTTTTCTCCAGGTAATCAAAAATTTCAGGCGGCAGCACGTAGCGCCCCGTGACGCCGAGATTCGACGGCGCCTTTTCCGCCTCCGGCTTCTCGACCAGATCCTTGATCCGCAGCAATCGCTCGCCCCAGCGATTCTTTTTCTTCTCTGGCACCGCATCCACGATCCCATAAAAATGCAATCGCTCGCGCGGCACTTCCTCCACCGCGATCGCGCCCACGCCGGTCGCCTCATAGATTTCGACAAGCGACCGCGTCGCCGGAATCTTACCGTCCATGATCACGTCGCCCAGCAGCACCGCAAAAGGTTCATCGCCCACCAACTCGCGCGCCGTCAGTACCGCATGCCCCAATCCGAGCGCCTCGCTCTGCCGCGTATAACTGAAATGCAACCCGCCGCTGACCTCGCGCACCATCTTCGCCTGTTTCGACTTCCCGCGTTCCTCGAGGAATTGTTCCAGCTCAGGGACCGAGTCAAAATGATCTTCAATCGCGTTCTTGCGCCGGCCCGTAACGAAAATGATATTTTCGATTCCCGAACCGATGCACTCCTCGACCGCATACTGAATCAGCGGCTTGTCTACCACTGGCAACATTTCTTTCGGCATCGCCTTCGTGGCGGGCAGGAACCGCGTACCGAGCCCTGCCACTGGTAGCACCGCTTTCCGTACCCGCTTCCGCTTTCCCGTCATCATTCAGTTCCTTTGTAGGATCGCCGCTGAATATCGTTACCAAGCGAAAACGGCGAGCGCGAATTTTCAGCCCATGCATCTTACCGAAGGTCGCGCAACTGCGAAAGCCGCGGAATCCTGTATGTTACGATAATAAATTGCTAGCTTGGCGGAATCGGCTTGCGAAAGGAGGTCGCGAAAGGAAATTCTCCAAGGGAGATCGCGAAAAGGAAATCAATTGAACGCGCGCGAAAACCTAATTCTCGGCATCGAATCGTCTTGTGACGAAACCGCAGCCGCGGTCGTCGCCGACGGCCGCCGCATTCTTTCCAGCGTCGTTTCGTCACAGATTGACCTTCATCGCAAGTACGGCGGCGTGGTGCCCGAACTCGCCTCGCGCGAGCATCTCCGCAAAATTGTGCCAGTCGTGCGCGAAGCTCTCGACCAAGCGAAGATCACGCTCGCCGACCTCGACGCCGTGGCCGTCACCCAAGGCCCAGGTCTAACGGGTGCGCTCCTCGTTGGTATGACCTACGGCAAAGTTCTCGCCCTCGCGCTCGGCAAGCCGCTCATCGCAGTGAATCATCTCGAAGGTCATGTTCACGCGGTGATTCTCGAAGCCCACCTCTTCGAGAGGCATCCGGAGATGCCGGCCGTCTGCCTGATCGTGTCGGGCGGGCACACCGTTCTCTATCATGTGAAGTCCGACTCATCGAATGGCGACGCTGCCGCAAAATTTTCCTACGTGCGCATCGGCGGCACCCGCGACGACGCGGCCGGCGAAGCCTACGACAAAGTCGCCCGCATGCTCGCGCTCGGCTATCCGGGCGGGCCCGTTCTCGATCAGCTCGCCGCGCACGGCGATCCGAAAGCCGTTCGCTTCGGCGAACCAAAAATGAAAAGCAATCCGCACGATTTCAGCTTCAGCGGCATCAAGACCGCTATGCTCTACCATCTGCGCCGCCATCCCGAATTGCAGCCCGAGATCGACGCCCGCCAGCAAGCGCTCGCTCGCGGCGAACGCACCGCCGACGCGCTCCGCCAGCTTTCCTCAGCCGCCACGCTCGACCTCGTCGCCAGCTTCCAGCGCGCCGTCGTTGACGACCTCACCACGCGCACGCTATCCGCCGCCGAACAGCACAGCGCGCGCACTGTGCTCGTCTCAGGCGGCGTCGCCGCCAATCGCGAACTCCGCGCCACATTCGAATCCGAAGCTCGCCGCCGCGGCATCGATGTCTACTTCCCCAGCCGTGCCCTCTCCACCGACAACGCGGCCATGATCGCCGCCGCCGCTCATCCGCGCTTCCTCAATGCCGACTTCGCCGACGCAACGCTCAACGCCGAGCCCAATCTTTCGCTCACTTAACTCGCGCTCAATCTGCCCTTCGCCTGACTCGCGCCGAGTCTCGCTCTCTTCTGGCCCGCCTTTCCTGTCTGTCATCCCGAGCGCAGTCGAGGGATCTCTCTTCGTTTTTCGTAGGGGCGCTGCTCGCTGCACCCTCTTTCGCCCCCGCCTGCGCCCGCCGCACCCCGCACGAAGTCATTTGGCGCCACGCGCCAACTCTGCTAAACACAAACGCAAGGAGACAAACCCCATGCCCGAACTTCCCGCATCAACCACTCCGACCGCCGCGCAAATCAACATCGGCCTCCTTCTCATCCGCATCGCCAGCGCGCTCGCATTCCTCTATCACGGCATCGCCATCCTCTTCGGCGGATTCGGCGGTCCCGGCCCGCACGGCTTCGCAGCGTATATGCACATGCCCGACCTCGTCGGCTACCTCGTCGGACTCGCCCAATTCGCGGGCGGCCTCGCCATACTTACCGGCGTCCTGATTCGCGTCGGCGCCGCCTGCGTCAGCGTGGTTATGCTTGGCGCAATCTTCCTCGTCCACCTGCCGCACGGCTTCAATATCGGCGAGGGCGGCAGCGAATACGCCGTCACGCAACTCCTTGTCGCCGCAGCCCTGCTCGTAACAGGCGCCGGCGCCTATTCGCTCGCCGGTGCCCTGCCGCCAGCGCTGCGCAAGCTATAATTCACGCTTTTTTAGACCCCCTTCTATCGCTTTTACCGCCGATTAGAAATTTGTATGTCGCTGAATTTTCGGTGTTTGCACGGATTTCTAATCGCGCCACCGTAGATTAAATAACCAGTGATGAGTGGCGAGTGACTAGAAAAGGCTTGCGCGGGTGAGTTGGCGCCCTTCGCGGCTCAGGACAAGCAAATGGTGTAACTTCAGATGAGATGCGGCGGGCTAGCGATGCGACGTCATCCGCGATCGGTCGAGTGCCCGGCTCGGCAAAAGCGCACAGGCAAGAGTGCCTGTGCCATTGAACCGTTCGAAGCTCAGTGCTCGAGCGCTTGCGCGGGTCGTTTGTCAATACACCTAAGCGGTCGAAGTTCCTAGCGATGCCGTTCTGAGACTATAATCCCTGCACTTACGATGCTCGCCACCGGCTCAAGGCTCGGACAGTACGAGATTGTGGCACCGTTGGGTGCTGGAGGGATGGGAGAGGTCTACCGCGGCCGCGATACGAAGCTCGGGCGCGACGTAGCGCTGAAAGTCCTACCCGAGGCATTCGCACGAGATGCGGAGCGGATGGCGCGTTTCCACCGCGAAGCGAAGGTTCTGGCTTCGTTCAATCATCCAAACATCGCATCAATCTACGGTTTTGAGGATTCAGGTCCGACCCATGCTTTGGTGATGGAACTGGTCGAAGGGCCGACCTTAGCCGGTCACATCAAATCCGGAGCGACTCCAATCGAGGAAGTATTGGGTATTGCCAAACAGATTTGCGATGCGCTCGAGTACGCGCACGAGCGCGGGATCGTACATCGGGATCTGAAACCAAGCAATGTAAAGATGACGAACGACGGAGCGGTGAAAATTCTCGATTTTGGTCTCGCCAAAGCGTTGGACACGGATGCGTCTTCTGCTGACATCGAAAATTCGCCTACGATCAGCCAGATGCCGACAGCGCCGGGAGTTCTTCTAGGGACGGCGGCGTATATGTCTCCTGAACAAGCAAAAGGTAAGGTGGTTGATCAGAGGGCAGACATATGGGCGTTTGGCTGCGTGTTGTACGAGATGCTGACAGGCAGGATGGCATTTCGCGGCGAGTCTGCAACGGACATAATTGCTGCCGTGATTCGCGGCGAACCGGATTGGTTACGGCTTCCATCCTCGACCCCGCCACGCGTCCGCCTTTTGTTGCAGCGTTGCTTGCAAAAGGACCCGAAGCAGCGGCTGCGGGACATCGGCGACGCTCGTATCGAGATCGAGGAAGAGCTTACGGCGTTGCACGAACAAGCGGGAGCAACTGTCTTGCCACCCAGGCATGTTTCGAATCGGCAGCTCGCTCCCGCGGTGGCGCCAAATCGTTACGCCTGGTTGCCATGGACGCTAATGGTGTTGTTGGCGGCGGGATTCGTCGCGTGGATTGTCGCCAATCGCCCCCGGCCGACAGTCCAGAATCCCCTTTCCAATGCTCAGTTCACACGGCTCACCAACTTCAAAGGAACCGCAACCAACCCTGCGGTCTCCCCAGACGGTAAATTCGTCGCATTCATCTCCGACCGGAGCGGCAAGTTTGACATATGGCTCATTCAAGCCAACGGTAGCAGCCTCGCGAACCTTACCCAGGGTCGGATCGGAGATATGCGTGCGCCCCTTCGTGCGATCGGATTTTCTGGCGATGGATCGGAAGTGTGGAGCGGAGGAACCGAAGGCCGGAGGCTCATGCTTTGGCCGCTGATGGGCGGAGCGCCGCACAATTTTTTGGATGAACGCGCCGCGGAGGTTGCCTGGTCGCCCGATGGCACCCGGCTGGTCTATCACACGTTCGAACCGGGAGATCCCACATTTGTGGCGGATCACAACGGCGCCAATCAGCGCCTGATCTTGAAAAACGAGCCTGGATTGCACAACCACTATCAGACCTGGTCGAAGGATGGGCGCTGGATCTATTTTGTGCGCGGTCGGCCCGCCACGCGTGAGATGGACATGTGGCGCATTTCGCCGGATGGAGGAGAACCGGAGCAACTCACTCATCTCAACACGGACATCGCGTACCCGACTCTGATAGACGAGCGGACGGTTCTGTTCGTTGCCCACAACGAGGGCGGGGCAGGTCCATGGTTGTGGGCGTTCGATGCAGAGGCCCGAACTTCACACCGCGTAAGTTCGGGCTTGGAACAATACAGCGCTCTGGCAGCCACGGCAGATGGACAGCGTCTTGTCGCAAGCGTCGTGAACCCTCAGGTCGACTTGTGGAGCCTTCCGATTACCAGTCGCATCGTTGAGGAACAGGAGGTAGAGGCCTTCCCACTTACAACTGCGCGCGCCCACGCACCACGCTTCGGAGGCGGATCGTTGTTCTACCTCTCTTCGCGGGACGGGGCTGACGGACTGTGGAGCTATCGCGATGGGCAAACGCAGGAAATCTGGAAGGGCTCGGAAGGCGCGCTCCTGTCGCCTCCGGCCGTCTCGGCGGACGGGAGGAGCGTTGCGTTTGCGCTAAGGCGGGACGGGAAGCTTCAGATGCACGTAATGGCCGCCGATGGGACGCGACTCCGCCGCCTTTCGAGCGACGTGGATGTTCGGGGCACAGCTTCCTGGTCTCCCGATGGCAGATGGATCGTCGCGGCCGGCAGCGACCGCAATGGACCAGGCTTGTTCAAGCTCCCCGTTGACGGCGGCTTGGCCGTTCGGATAGCCACAGGAGCGTTCTTGGACCCTGTGTGGTCTCCGCGCGGGGACCTGATCGTGTATTGCGGCACGCAGGTGTTCACGCTCACGCCGCTACTTGCAGTGCACCCGAATGGTACGCCCGCGAAGTTGCCGGAGATTAACGTGCGGCGCGAAGGTGAGCGTGCGCGGTTTCTACCTGATGGCACGGGCCTGGTTTACATGCTCGGAAGTACTATGGCCGGGCAGGATTTCTGGCTGCTCGACCTAAGCACGGGGCGTTCACGTCAGTTGACTCGGTTGAACAATCCGGCCGTAATGCGGACCTTCGATATCACTGATCGTGGCCGCATTGTATTCGACCGGTCGCGGGATGATTCGGACATCTTGCTCATTGATCTTGCGACGAAGAAAGCTCGGCCGTAGTAGGTTAGACTTTTTCGCGAGTAACTGCGCCGTCTAGCTCTCCCATGCGTTACTGAACCGCCATTACAAGATCCCTTTGGAGTCGTCGTATTGAGGCGTGCTGTGTTTGTGTCAGATTGTCCGGGGCAAGCTTGATCTCGACTTTCTCGAGTCCTCCAGCGAACTTGAACGTCCTCTAGGCGTTGCTTGTCATTTGCGAATTGCCCCCCGAGTACATCCGACTGTGAGCGTTCCAATACCGGGAACTCCGCTCTCTGTCGGCGCGACGGGCACTCAAGATGGGAGAGTCGGGTCCGTGAACGTGGGCGCGAGCTGGAAGGTTGTCAATGTCCAGGCAGCCGCGAATCTCGGACAACGATTCGGCTGTTAGCGTTAGAATGTTGGAAATGTCTGTGAATCTCACGGCACCAGCGATCTTGTCCTTGGTTGTGGGTCTCTACCTCTTTATATACGGTCTCACTTCGGACATTCTAATATCCGAATCCGATGTGCCCGCCAGAGAAGAGGATTTGGGTGATGCTAAAGCAACCCCATTTCGTCGCCTAATTGTTGCCGGAGCCGGACTCTTTGCCACTCTCTATGGGTTGTATTTGCTCTTCCGCTGAAGTCATGGAGTCGAAAGGATAGCGATTTTTCGTCTACATTCACATGCGCTCGCGCGAAATGGGCGGCGGGCTGGGATGCGCCCGCCGAAGGTACAGGTCGCGGACCGCGCAACGCGGAAATTTGCTGCGTGAAAATTCAAAATCCAAAGGCGAAGAGAGGTCCCTCGACTCCGCTCGGGATGACAGCGGTACAAGCGAGAGCAAAGTGTGATAAGCACGGCGGGCAACATGAGAGGCAGCGTCAACAGCTACCGGTCTGAAGACCGGCGCTACGAGAAGCGGGCCTCGCATCGCGAGGTGCTGCACGAGTCGCGAATTACGAGTTACGTCGTGCAGTCGATGACGAATACCGATACGGCTGACATTGCTTCGACGGCGCAGCAGTGCTTTGAGCTGGCGCAGGCGGGGTCGGAGCTGGTTGCGCATCACCGTGAACGTGCCGGAAGCGGGTAGCTTGGAAAATCCAAGCTACCCGCTCCCGACCGGTCACTTCGCTTCGCTCCAAGCGAACTCTGGCGCTATTGCAGCCGGGAGCCGATTAGGTACGGATTCGCGGTCTGCACGTCGAGGATCAAGAACCTCCGGTTGCGCCACGCGTAGATGACGATGTTTACAGCCGAGCCGCCGGTAAGGCTGGCGGTTCCCGTTCCGCGGCCGGTTGTGGCACTGATGGATGTGTAACTGCCGCTCGCAGCCGCTCCCGCGGAGGAACCTGCTGGGCTGGTTACGTCCACGATGCCGGTGAGAGTTCCGGAAGCGGCGCCCGACGGCTTGATGACGCCGCTTATGTGGAAGGCTGATTTGATTCGACTGATTTGGGCTTCGTCCGCACCGATGATGTAAACCTGGTTGGGATTGGCAATGCTGAGAGCATTCTGGGCGTTGAAGCTGCCCGTTTTTACCTGGGCGCTTTCGTCGAGTGTGTAGAAAGCGTTGCCGAGAAGGAAGTGAATCGTCTTTTGGCCGGTTCCGGTGAAGGTACCCACGCCGTCGGCATCGATCGTGTATGTGGAGTACGGCCAGGCTCCCTGCATGGTCAGCGTGCCGCCCGCGTTTTCGTCCACGGTGCCGGATACGGTTCCGGATGAGCCGGCGCCGGCGGTGGTCAAGATGCGGACGATGCTAGCGTCGGGCTTTCCGCTGGACGTGCCGTCGGTGGAAGCTGTGCCGTCAAACAGACAGGGGCAGAAGCCTCCAAAGGCGCCACCCGTAATGGTGCCGGCTTTCGGGTTTGGATCAGCCAGACCAACGAGGATCGGTTGATTCGTGGCGATTGGATCGGTTTCGAGCAAGAGAGCTCCCTGCACGGAACCTCCCAAAGCAGCCACCACGTAGGTGAAGTGCAAAGTGGTCGAGCTATACGGCGTGCCGCCGCTGATTGTGAACTGAGCGGTTCCAACACCGTTGGCATCGGCCGCAGTGCAAGAGCCCGTGGCGGTGAGGGCTGCGTTCACCGTGCCGGCAGTGTTGGTGACGAACGGTTCGCGTGAGTTGAACGAGCCGCTGGTGCCGTCGCAGGCGTTGCTTCCGATTTGGAATTCGCCGAGGAGCGCGGAGAGTTGGCCAGCGCCATTTACTCCATCCAGCGGGAGGCTGAGCACCATGTTCGCGGGGAACTTTGCAACCGGAGGGGTTTCCGGACCGACAAGGATGCCCTCGGTGAGATCTCCTGAGCTATCGAACTCCACGGCAGGCGCGATGCCGGGATTTGCCGTCGATTCGAGTGCGAACCGGAGCGTAACGACCGAAGCGGTGGAGGAGATCAGCGTTACAACGCCGCGCCCGTCGCCGCTCGAATCCATGACGTAACTGCCGCCGGTGATCGTGATTGTTTTCACACCGTTCACAGAATCATTCGAGCTTAAGCCGCCGGTGATGATAAGACCGGAGCTATTGGCAACGAAAGTTCCGCCAAAAGCGACAGGCCCGCCACCGCTGTTGTAGCCTCGCATGCCGATGACGTATGTTCCGCAGATCGTCAGGTTGATGGTGGCCGGACAATTCAATGTCGAAGAGCCTGTCACGGTGAGCAGGAAACTCGCGGAAGTGGTATTCGGCGTAGTTGCGGAGTCTTTTACGTCCAAGGTGAATTGGAACGTTCCGGTCGCAGTAGGAGTGCCGGAGATGGTGGCACTCGGCGTCCCGGAAGTCAGCATAAGACCGGCGGGGAGAACGGACGAAGCTCCGAGTGTGAACGTGTAGGGCGGCGATCCTCCTGTGGCGGCAACCGTCGTCGTGTAGGCAGAGCCGAGCGTTGCGCCGGGCAGCGGGCTCATCGTCGTGATATTCAATCCTGCACTCGCCGTAGTGATAGCGATGCTCAGCGCCTGTGTGGCTGTCTGCGCCGGGGATTCAGAATCGGTGACCTTGACGGTGAAAGACGAAGTGCCAGTCGAGGTGGCCGTGCCGGAAATCACGCCTGCTGCCGAGATCGAAAAGCCCGCCGGCAAGGCTCCGCTGGCCAAACTAAATTTGTACGGTGTCACGCCGCCGGTGGCAGCCAGTGTTTGGCTGTAGGCGACGTTGACGGTGCCGTTTGGCAGGGCCGTGGTTGAAACCATCAGTGCGGTGGCTTGCGCGATGGTAAGGCTGAGGGTGGCGGAAGCGGTGGCTGGCGTGGCCGCAGAATCGGTTACCGTGGCCATCACCGTAAACGTGCCGACGTCGTCGGTCGTTCCGGAAATTGTGGCGCTTGGCGTGGCGGAGGTGAAGCTAAGGCCCGCGGGAAGGCCGGTAATATTCCAACTGTAGGGAGTGGTGCCGCCGCTAGCAGTCACCGTGGACGAATACGAACTTCCAGCGGTTCCGCCGGAGAGGGGCGAAGTTGTGACGACTGTAAGCGCGGCGGGGGGCGCGAGCATGATGACGAATGAAAGGTTTGCCGTGTGATGCTGCGAATCTGTGACGGTGATCTGTACGTTATCCGTGACGGCGCTAAGGGCAGCACGCGGTGTTGACTCGCGGCGAAGCGCCGCTGCCGATTGAGGAGTGCCTGAAATAGTCAGAGTGGACGTGGTATCCGTACTGGCGTTGGACGTCACTCCCGCCGGCAGACCGGTCACAGTCCATGTGAAAGGGGCCGTGCCGCCCGTAACCGTAATGGTGCATGAATAGTTCGAGCGCACTGTGGCCGCGGTGCACGAACTAGGAAGCTTACTGGCAGAAGGCAGCTTGGGTGTCGAGCTTCCGCCGCTGCAACCAAATAATGCAAGCGCCAATAAACAAAAAAGTGCGAAACGAGAAGAGACTTGCGATGCAACCGAAAAAGCAGAATTGAAAATCGCGGATACCGGGCTGGCCTTCATCGTCGTGTGTCCTCCAGTGAGTTGCCGAACGCTCGCACGCAGAGTCCGCCATGTAGCTCCGAGGCACACACTCGGGCGTGAATCATCACGCTCGGTAGAATCGGTGCTAGAATCGCGGCACCCAAACTAGGCGTCGTGTCGGGCTTGTTACTCTTCGGGTGTGGCGGTTGTCTATGCAGGAATCCCGAAAATTCCCGAAAAAAGCTGAAGGCGCTGCGCACGCCTGTTCCTATCAGTTCGGCCCTTTCTCACTTAACCCACAGAAGCGCATCGTCTTACGCGACCACGAACCGATTGCCCTCACGCCGAAGTGCTTTGACATTCTTAGCGCTCTCGTCGAGCGCGCCGGCGAGGTTCTCGTCAAAGAAGAATTGATGGAGGCCGTTTGGCAGGACACGGTCGTCGAGGAAGGCAACCTCAATCGCCACATTTCCACACTGCGCAAGGCCCTAGGCGAATCGCCGAATGACCACCGGTACATCGTCACGGTCCCCGGACGGGGTTACCAGTTTGTGGCGGAAGTGCGCGAAGTTTTCAACGAGCAGCCGACGCTGATCCGCCGGGACGGAAAGAGCCGGAGCGACGGCGTTGAACACATCGCCGAGAATCCCCTGCGGGAAAGCGCGACGCTTTCCCTCTCCGCTCACACGCCTCTGATCGTGCGGCCGGCTTCATCCTTGCCCGTGCCCACGCGGCAAAGGCGCCTCCTTTGGACAGCTGCACTTGTCGCCGCGGGAGTTCTTGGCGCTCTTCTGTTCTACGAGCTGGCGTATCGGCCCAAACCGCCGTTGACCGCCAGCGACCGCATCCTAATTTCCGACTTTTCGAATTCCACCGGAGACGTGGTGTTCGACGACGCGCTGAAGCAGGCCCTCTCGGTAGCTTTGTCCCAATCGCCGTACCTCAACATCCTTTCGGATGCGAAAGTTCGCGTCACCCTGAACCTGATGACTCGCCCGCCCGATACACAGCTGATCGGTGACGTGGCTCGCGAAGTTTGTCAACGCGCAGGCGGCAAGGCCTACATCACCGGCTCGATTGCTCGCCTCGACAGCCAGTACGTCGTCGGGCTCCAGGCCCTCGATTGCTCGACCGGCGATTCGATCGCCCGCGAGCAGGTGAAAGCCGGAAGCAAAGACGGCGTCCTAAGCGCTCTCGACCACGCCGGCAAAGACCTTCGCCAGAGGCTGGGCGAGTCGCTCCAAACCGTCCGCGAATTCGACACGCCGCTGGTCGACGCCACCACTCCTTCGCTCGACGCTCTGAAGTCCTACTCACTCGGCTTGCACAAGGCCGAAGTGAACGACGCAGCCGCCATCCCGTTCCTTAAGCGCGCCGTGGAACTCGACCCCGACTTCGCCTCCGCCTATGCGGCCCTCGCGAGCTGTTACCGCAACATGGGCGAGCAGGGCATGGCTCGGGATAACTTCACCAAGGCCTTCGACCTTCGTGAACACGTGAGCGAGCGCGAAAAACTCCTTATCACTGCGCGCTATTACAACCACGTCACGGGAGAGTTGCAGAAAGCCATCGAAACCTATCAGCTCTGGATTCAGGCGTACCCACGCGATGCCGGCGCTCGCAGCAATCTCGGCAGCCTGTACGGAGCGACCGGCCAATTCGAAAAGTCCATCGAGGAAACTCGCGAAGCCCTGCGCCTCGATCCTGACGGCGGCGCCAACTATTCCAATCTGCTTCTGGCGCAGGCCGCGATCGATCGTCTCGACGATGCCGCGGAAACATACCAGCAGGCCATGGCTCGCAAGGTCGATGATCCAATTTTGCGCGTGAATTGGTTCGGAGTTGCCTTCGTTCGCAGCGACGGGCAGGAGATGGACAAGCAAATGGCGTGGTCTGCAGGAAAGCCGGAAGGCGAAGATAATTTCCTCGCCGCCAAATCCGACGCCGAGGCGTACCACGGCTATGTCCGGAAAGCGCGGGAATTTTCCGCGAAAGCAGGTAACTCGGCATTGCGCAACGGCGAAAAAGAAGCTGCAGCCCAGTGGAGAATGGACGAAGCCGTCCGTGAAGCCGAGTTTGGGAACTCCGCTCTCGCCCGGAGCGACACCGCGACCGCTCGCGCTCTCACCGACAGTCACGACACGGAAATCTTATCCGCGCTCGCGTTGGCGCGAATCGGTCAGGCTTCTGAAGCCGAGACCCTCGCCGCCGATCTTCAAAAGCGCTATCCCCTCGACACCCTGGTCAACGATTACTGGGTTCCCATCATTCGCGCCAGCGTGGAACTTGGCCGCCACCATCCGGAGCAGGCGATTGAACTTCTGCAGCCCGCCGCTCCCTATGAACTCGCCAGCCCGGTCACCTGGTCGGGGCTAGGCGGACCTCTGTATCCCGCATATCTCCGCGGCGCTGCATATATTCTTCTGCGACGCGGACCGGAAGCCGCCGCCGAATATCAGAAAATGGTGGACCACCCCGGTTTCATGCTGGCGTGTCCTCTCGGCGCCCTCGCGCGCTTGGGATTGGCTCGCTCGTACGCGGTCGCTGGCGACAGCGCCAAGGCTCGCATTGCGTATCAGAATTTCTTCGCTCTCTGGAGTCACGCAGATCCGGACATTCCCATCCTCAACGAGGCCAAAGCGGAATTCACGAATCTTCGGTAGTCACTTCTTGTCTCTGCTCGACAAGATCGGGGCGTGCGCGATCGGCACGGTAACGGCGAAGCGAAGTTCTCGCTGCTTAGGAGATACACATATGCTATCTCGTTGCTGGTTCTTGGCTCTGCATACTTCTTCCACCACGGTTTTGTACGAGCTCGCGGATACGGAAGGCCATGCGTACCAGCTTGCTTTCTCGCAATTTGGTGTCATGCAAGGGCACCAGAAGCAAACCACCGAACACATCTTTCAAGAGCGCCCGCTGCTGGCTGAAGCGAAGCAGCCCTCGCCAGCCGAGCTTTGCGAGAAGAGCAAGCCGCAAACGTGCAAGGCTGAATAGCATGCGGGACAAAGATGCCGGGATGTTCTCCTCGCGGTGGTATTCGTAGAATTGGCTGTTCATCGAAGCGCCAGACTGTACTTTAATGAAGTTATGGACCGCCCGGTTCTTCGGATTGGCGCTAACCTCCTGGAAAAGGACTTGGAACTCCCTG